>Ga0180222_1000573_pt1 | contig 51211 bp, 53 predicted proteins | sample eDN5th37CKraftOP_FD_151336 | JGI IMG/M metagenome (GOLD analysis project Ga0180222, IMG submission 151336) | Enriched Organic Plus compost microbial communities from Emeryville, California, USA - eDNA 5th pass 37_C Kraft OP (version 2) (version 2) ...
CCTTAAAGCTTAAGGGGAAGGACCACGGGTCGCGAAATACAACGCGGGCCGAAAGCGGCCCGCGTTGTGCGGGTTTCTAGGGGGAAAACCGGCCGATGTCAAATCCCGTGCACCGTCCCGGCCACCTGACGGGAGGCTTCCTGGCTGGCCGGCGCAGGGTCGGGTTCCGGCTTCTGGGATTCGGAATAAAGTGCAGGAAATACAGATCGTTGTTGGGGTAATTTACGGAAATTGGGGAGGTGCCTGCCATCAGGCCGTGACGGCCGTCGCGAAGGAATGCACCAACGCTTCGGCGGCAGCGTGGCGCCGGCCGGAGGTGAAGATCAGCCGCGGCTCGTCAGCGGGCGGCAGCCCCAGCCGCGCCGGGCCGAGCAGGTCGGAGACGCGGCGGGCGATCGCGGGGGCGGGGTCGATCCAGTCCACCGACCATGGCGACAGCCGCTCCAGCCGGTCGAGCAAAAGCGGATAATGCGTACAGGCCAGCACCACGGTATCGGTGCGCGCCGGGCCATCGACGAAGCATGGCGCGATCTCGCTGAGAATATCGCGGTCGCCGACGGTCTCGCCGTTCAGCGCCGCTTCCGCCAGCGCGGCGAGATTCGCCGAGCCAACCAGCTTGACCTCGCAGCCCTGCGCGAAATCGCGGATCAGCCCCTGAGTATATTCGCGCCGCACCGTGCCGAGCGTGCCGAGGACCGAGACCCGCTTGGTCTTCGAGCGGGCGCAGGCCGGCTTGATCGCGGGCACGGTGCCGACGAGCGGCACGGCATAGGCCGCACGCAGATGCGTCAGCACCAGCGTCGAGGCGGTGTTGCAGGCGATCACCACCAGATCGGGCCGGTGGGCTTCGATCAGGCCGCCAATCAGCGGCACCACGCGGGCGACGAGGTCGTCCTCGCTGTGCTGGCCGTAAGGGAAATAGGCGTCGTCCGCGACATAGATCTCGCGCGCCTCCGGCCGCGCCCGCACGATCTCCCGCAGCACGGTGAGGCCGCCGAGACCGGAATCGAACACGAGAATGGTGGGACTTTTCGGCACCTGACGATCGTACCCCCGCATGGTTACCAGTGCGTTGCCATTGCGGCGGCCGTATGGAGACCCCGCAGGCCGGAGCCATTCCGCCGGCGCGGAGCCCAATGCCCGCCCGCGAATCTTGCCGGGGCCACGAAGTCATGGCCTGGTGAGCCAGGGCAGCCTCTAGCGAGCGAACATGATCCGCAACACCGACCGGACCTGGGGCAGCATCGCCCGCGTGCTTCACTGGATTCTCGGCGTCACCGTCATCGGCATGCTGGCCTATGGCTAGTGGTTCAACCACTACGCGCCGCGCCCGGACCGTTTCTTCCATCGCTCGATCCATGCCGACATCGGCTATGTGATCCTGCTGCTGATGGTCGTCCGCCTGATCTGGCGCGCGATCAATCCGGTGCCCGCGCTGCCGGCCGGCACGCCGCTATGGGAGCGGGACGATGCACGCTTCTTCGAGCACTGGCGCATCTGGCTGGCCTATGTGCTGATCGGACTGGTGGCGCTGCACATCCTTGCGGCGCTGTATCATCGCGTCATCAAGCGCGACGGCGTGGTGGCGCGGATGGTGAGGGGCGAGGCGTAAGGTTCGCTGCTTCCTGCGTCCGGCTCGCAATTCCGACGGCTCGCGACGCCGACTTTCGGCTGAATATAGACAAAGCAACGGATGTATTTAACCGTTTAAGGCAGAAATTTCCGTAAAACGTGGGTAGATGCTGAGGTCGTCCCGAGGTTCGGCTTGCACCTTGGCAAGGCTGAACATGCACGGGGCAAAGGATGCGCTGGCTGGTTTCTGTATTTCTCGCCGTGACCGGGTCGATCTGGTGTTCTCTGGCACAGGCCGAATCCATCCCCCTGCAGTCGCTGCCGGGTGAATGGCACCAAGTCGTCTCCAATGCCGGGAAATGCGCGGATTGCAAGATCGTCGTTGAAACGAGCGGACAGGATTTCGTTGTGAGGGCTAGCAATGGCTGGTCAGCCATTGTCCGGCCGAGCTTCTTTCAAGGAAAGACTTTCATTGCCGGGAAGGGAAGCTGGGAGCCGAAGGTTGGCGGAGTCTATGGAGGAAAGGCCTTCTCTCTCAATCTTGGACTGCTCAACGACAAACTTCTGATGCTCATGACCGTGCCGGGCCCCCACGGCCAACTCTACAATGTCAAAGCAGTATTCGAGAAAGAGTCTGCTTCCGGCGAAACATTCTAGGAAACGCCATCGGCCAATGCGACTGCCAGTGATCGACCCCGGAATTGGTGAGGCCGGAGAGGATCAGGAAATCGAACGCGTCGGAGGACGGGATCACGGCGACCGGTTCAGGCTTTGCCGAACACCCGCCCGAAAATGGTATCGACGTGCTTGAGGTGATAGCCGAGGTCGAACTGCTCCTCGATCTCGGCGTCGGTGAGATACTTCTTCACGTCGGCGTCCTTCTTCAGCAGCGTCAGGAAATCGCCTTCGCCGCGCCACACCGGCATCGCGTTGCGCTGGACCATCTTGTAGGAGTCCTCGCGGCTCGCGCCCTTCTGCGTCAGCGCGATCAGCACGCGCTGGGAGTGAACAAGCCCGCCGAGACGGTCGAGGTTCTTCTGCATGTTGGCGGGATAGACCAGCAGCTTCTCGACCACGCCGGCCAAACGGTTGAGCGCGAAGTCGAGCGTGACCGTCGCGTCGGGAGCGAACATCCGCTCGGCGGAGGAATGCGAGATATCGCGCTCGTGCCACAGCGCGACGTTCTCCAGCGCCGGCGTCACGTAGGCGCGCACCATGCGGGCGAGGCCGGTGATGTTCTCGGTCAGGACCGGATTGCGCTTGTGCGGCATCGCGGATGAGCCCTTCTGGCCCTCGGAGAAGAATTCCTCGGCCTCGAGCACTTCGGTGCGCTGCAGGTGGCGGATTTCGATCGCAAGCCGCTCCATCGACGAGGCGATGACGCCGAGTGTCGCGAAGAACATCGCGTGGCGGTCGCGCGGAATCACCTGGGTCGAGATCGGCTCGGGGGTGAGCCCCATCGCCTTGGCGACGTGTTCCTCGACGCGCGGATCGATCTGCGCGAAGGTACCGACCGCGCCGGAAATCGCGCAGGTGGCGATGTCCTTGCGCGCCGCGATCAGGCGCTCCTTAGCGCGCGAGAATTCCGCATAGGCGTAAGCCATCTTGAGGCCGAAGGTCACCGGCTCGGCGTGAATACCGTGCGAGCGGCCGATGGTTGGCGTCATTTTGTGCTCGAAGGCCCGCGCCTTCAGGGCGGCCAACAGCCTGTCGAGGTCGGCCAGCAGGATATCGGCGGCGCTGGTGAGCTGCACGTTGAGGCAGGTATCGAGCACATCCGACGACGTCATCCCCTGATGCACGAAGCGCGCGTCGGGGCCGACGATCTCGGCGAGATGCGTGAGGAAGGCGATGACGTCGTGCTTGGTCTCGCGCTCGATCTCGTCGATGCGCGCGACGTTGAACTCGACATCCTTGGCCTTGGCCCAGATCGTTTTGGCGGCGTCCTTCGGGATTACACCCAATTCGGCCAGCGCGTCGGCGGCATGCGCCTCGATCTCGAACCAGATCTTGAAACGGGTCTGCGGCTCCCAGATCGAGGCCATTTCGGGGCGGGTATAGCGAGGGATCATTGAAAGCTTCCTGTCTGTGGTCATCCTTCGCGGCTCGGGCTTTGCCCTCGCTCCTCAGGATGACGGGTCGATCATCGCCATTGCGGACCCGAACATCCTTCCCGAGGTGCGAGCGGCCGCAAGTCGTGAGCCTCGAAGGATGACGTTGGATCAGCACACTTAAACCATCTCGCCGCGCGCGGTTGCGGCGGCGCGGCGGATGGCGTCGATATTGGCCTTGTAACTCTCCTGCGTGCCGCCCTTGAATACGGCCGAGCCCGCGACCAGCGCGTTGGCGCCGGCGGCCGCGAGCCGCGCGGCGACATCCGGCACCACGCCGCCGTCGACCTCGATATCGATCGGGCGGCCCGCCAGCATGGCGCGCAGGTCCGTCACCTTGTTGACCATCTCGGGGATGAAGGCCTGCCCGCCGAAGCCGGGATTGACCGACATCACCAGCACCAGGTCGATCGAATCCAGCACATATTCGATGGCGGAGAGCGGCGTCGCCGGATTGAGCGAGACGCCGGCCTTCTTGCCGAGCGCGCGGATCGCCTGCAGCGAACGGTGCAGATGCGGCCCGGCTTCGGCGTGAACGGTGATGTGGTCGCAGCCCGCCTTGGCGAAGGCTTCGAGATAGGGATCGCACGGCGCGATCATCAGATGGGTATCGAAGATTTTCTTCGAGTAGGGGCGCATCGCCTTGATGACATCGGGGCCGAACGAGATGTTGGGGACGAAATGGCCATCCATCACGTCAAGGTGCAGCCAGTCCGCCCCGGCCTGATCGACTGCGCGCACTTCCTCGCCGAGGCGGGCGAAGTCCGAGGCCAGAATCGACGGCGCGATCACGAGCGGCCGTTGCGCGAATTGCTGTGACATATCCGGTTCCCGAAGGTCAGACGGCTTGGGATGCGTCCGCCTAACATGCGGGGGGCCGCCGGGGCAAACGCGGAATCCGGCTCCGGTCACGATCCCTGTGGGATGGTGCCGCGCCGTCAGCGCAGGGCGGCAGAAACTGCCGGATCACGGCCCGCGGCGGCAAGCGCTGCCGGGCCTCCTGCCTGCGGATCCGGCCGGTCAAGCTTGTGCCGCAAGGGATTTTTGCCACGGCACATCTCTTGCTCCGATCCGGCCGGATGCCGCGCGGGCGGCAGGGGATTAAGGAGAGTGGACCATGCTGGCTGCGCTGGGGATCGCATCATCCGCGCTCGACCTGCTGCAATCGCTGACCACCGGCAAGAGCAAGGCGGATGGCGGCACCTCGACCGGCTTCGTCATCGGCGCGTCGGCGCCGGAGGCGCAGCAGGCCAATGCGGCTACGGCGCCGGCATCGCCGCTGTCGTCGGGCACCCTCGGCGCGCTTCTCACGGCGCAGGAGCAGCCGCCCACGACGGATGCGGCGACCGGCCGCGAGGGCGCGCTCGCGGATTTGTTCGCGCGGCTCGATGGCGACGCGGACGGGCGCGTCAGCAAGTCCGAATTCGAGGCGGCGCTGGGAGCCGGCGGCAGCAACGTCGCGGCGGCGGATCGGGTATTCGGCAAGATGGATGCCGATGGCGATGGTGCGATCAGCCTCGATGAGTTCTCCACCGCCCTGTCCGCCCATCACGGCCGGGGCCATGCCCACGCGCCGCCGCAGCACGGCGGCGCGGCCGATGCGGGCGCGGGCGGCTTGCTGCAGGCGTTGCAGGGCGCGACCTCCTCGACCACCACCAACAGCGACGGCTCCGTCACCACCTCGCTGACCTATCCCGATGGGACGCAGGTGACGACCACGACACCGGCCGCGAGCCATTCCGCGGCGTCGTCTTACAACCTGATCGAGCGTGCCATCGCACGTGAGGCAGCAAGCGGCACCGCCTCGTCCGTGGCGATGAACGTGTGATAGGGTGACGCAATCGGTAGCAGGTGCCACCGGCGCCTCCGTAGCATTCCTTAATTCCGCCGCGATTTCGCCGGCTTTCACCTTTCACTAACCATACCCGCCAGTAATCGATCCCGGAGCAAAGTATTGCGAGGGGTCGGATGCGCAGGATTGAAGTATTCGCGACCATCGTCGTCCTGGCGCTGAGCGGGGCGGCGCGCGCCGGCGAGGGCTCCGCGACACCGAAAGACCACGACTTTGCCGCATCGTTCGTGCTGCGCGGCGGCTACGCGCTGGCGCCGACGTTCACGCCGCCGATGCCGGCGCGCTGACGAGGGAGGCGGCAACGGCGGTGAGGATGAGGATCTTCTTCATGACGTTTCTCCACTGTTTTGACATGCACATCATGGTGCACGCGGGAGAGCATCGGACCGGATCGCCTTTGCCGCAATCTATACTGGAAAATAACCTTAAATAGCGCCGGAAATCACGTGAAAATACTTACCTATACTTATATTCATGCCGCCAGATCTAAGGGAAAAGCCGCTGAAGCCGATGGGAAATATGGCCTGTCCCCGCCGGAGAATGTTGCGGCAAACCGGTGGCGGCACGGTGTCCGATCCGTGTCGGCAATATCACCGCGCCGGGCGGCCGGATCGGCCTGCTGCCGGCCGCGCCGTCGCGCCGGTGATCTCGCGATAGGCGTAGCGATCGCGGATGCGACGATTGAAGAAACGGCCCTTGGACTCTGCCGTGTCGAACGCAGCGACCACCGCGGGCGGCACGTCGGCATAGAGGTAGCGGCGGCCGGTCACGAAGGTGATGCGCAGCTCGCGCGTTTCAGGATCATAGGCGCTGTCGCGAATGGCGGTCGAAGGCATGGCGTCACCCGGCGGCTGTCCGCGGGGCAACGTGCGGCGGCGCCGATCGTTGCGGCTCAGCGCGCGCCGAAGCGGTCCTTCCACGCCGGCAGCGCGTCGGCGAAGGGCAGGGCGGTCGCCTCATAGATGCCGCGGGCAATGGCGCGCGCCACCGTGTTGGCCGCCACGGTGCCGAGCTCGGTGAGGCCGTAGAGCGGATCGACGGGCTTGACGCCGGTGGCCGCGGCAAACACCAGATCGCCGTCGAGCGGCGCGTGCACCGGATAGATCGCGCGGGCGAATCCGGTTTGCGCCAGCATCGCGAGGCGCTGCGCCTGCGCCTTGGTGAGTTGGGCATCGGTGACCACCGCGACCAGCGTGGTGTTCTCGATGGCGGTGGCGCCGGCCGCGCCCTTGGCCCGCACCGCCAGCATCTCCGGCGTGAAGGCGGCGGGCAGGCCGCGGCCGCCGAACTCGTCGCCGACCTCGTAGGGCGCCGACCAGAACCAGGGGCCGTCGCCGACGGTGACGCTGCCGACCGCGTTCACCACCGCGAGCGCGGCGACGCGGACGCCGCCGGCGGTCTCCGCCGAGGCGGAGCCGAGCCCGCCCTTGAAATTGACCGTGGTGGCGCCAAAACCGGCGCCGGCCGTGCCGAGCGCGAAACTGTCGGCCGCGGCCGCCGCGGCGGCGTAGCCGAGGTCGCGATAGGGCGAGAACCGGCCCCAGCGCTTGTTGCCGCCGTTGATCAGGTCGAACACGATGGCGCCGGGAACGATCGGGATCACCGCGTCGGCGATGCGGAAGCCGCGGCCCTGCTCGGCGAGCCAGGCCTGAATGCCGCCGGCCGCGTCGAGGCCGAAGGCGGAGCCGCCGGCGAGCGCGATGCCGTCGATGCCATCCACCGTGTTGACCGGATCGAGCAGCGCGCTGTCGCGGGTGCCCGGGCCGCCGCCGCGGATATCCAGCGAGGCCACCGCCGGCTTGTCGAACAGGATGGCGGTGACGCCGGACGCCAGCGCGGCATCATGGGCATGGCCGACGCGCACCCCGGCGATGTCGGTGAGAAGATTCTTCATGGCATGATTCCCCTTGTGGGTGCCGGATCCGTCCGGTCACCGAAATCTTCCCGCGCCTCCCGCAGGTTGTCTCAGATATCGTGCGTGCATGTCCACCCTTCGGGTGGAGCGAATCTGGTGCACGGTGGGCGGCCGCCCCAATGCCGGCGATGATGACGCGACGATGTGGGAGCGCAAGGGCTTTGCAGGACACCGTCACGCTCTTCAAGCTCCACCGGGACGGGGACCTCACCAGGCGATCACAAACGCGCTGGTCCGCCGTCCGCCTCTTGCATCCGTTCGTCGGACCGGTGCAACTAGCGCCATGATCCACGACGTCACCTTGCCCGCGGCACTGCTGGCCGGCCTCATCAGCTTTTTGTCGCCATGCGTGCTGCCGCTGGTGCCGCCCTATCTGATCTATCTCACCGGGGCGACCATCGAGCAGGTGGCGCGCTACGAGAACACGGCGGTGTCCAAGCGCGCCGTGCTGCTGTCGGCGCTGCTGTTCGTGTGCGGATTCTCCACGGTGTTCGTGGCGCTCGGCGCCAGCGCTAGCCTGATCGGCGGCCTGATCCGGGCCTGGTCGGCGCAGCTCTCGATCGCCGCCGGCGTGGTGATCATCCTGATGGGGCTGCACTTCCTCGGGCTGACGCGGATCGGCCTGTTGATGCGGGAAGGGCGCCTCGCGATGCCGCGCCCGGTCGGTCTGTGGGGCGCCTATGTGATGGGACTCGCCTTCGCCTTCGGCTGGACGCCCTGCATCGGGCCGATCCTCGCGGCGATCCTGTCGGTGGCGGCCGCCGAGGCGACGGTGGCGCGCGGCGCGACGCTGCTCGCGGTGTACTCGGCGGGGCTCGGCATTCCGTTCCTGCTCGCCGCAGTGATGATCGATCAGTTCACCGCGGTGATGGCGCGGATGAAGCGATATCTGCCGACGGTGGAGAAGGTGATGGGCGTGCTGATGGTGCTGACCGGCATCGGCTTCCTGACCGGGGCGATGAGCACGATCAGCATCTGGCTGCTGGAGACCTTTCCGGCGCTGGCCAATTTCGGCTGAGGGCTGGATGGCCGGGGCCGTTCCAACTCTGGCGTTTGCATTTGCGACGGTCCCGGCTCTGCGATGCACCGCCTGAGCGCTGCATCGCGTCCGGGACACGGTGTCGAACGCGCTGGATATCGAAACCGCGGGAGCGCCGTCACCGTGAGGCGGCGCAGCGGTCGAACAGTGAGCCGTCACCCTGAGGTGCCGTTGCGCAGCAACGGCCGCGAAGGGCGGCGGTGTGCCGCATCATTGTTGTGGGCCGCGCCATCCTTCGAGGCTCCATGCTTCGCATGTCGCGCCTCAGGATGACGCGCAAGGCTCGCGGAGCCCGCCATCGGAGGCGGCGCCGGAAATGCGCCGTCAGCGCCGCATCGATTCCGCGATGCTCTTCGCCAGCGCGAGCGCGGCGGGCGCGCCGATGCCATAGGTCTCCAGCGTCACGGTATCGTCGTTCTGCAGGAAATAGATCGTCACTGCCTGGGTCGGATTGTTGGGCGGGTCGAACATGAAGGCGGCCTGGCCGATCCCTTCGGCCGGCTTGTAGTTGTCCTGTCCGCCGCGCTGCTTGCGGCTCTGCTCGTTCTGCCGGAAATAGTCCAGCGCCGTGCCGCCCTGCACCTTCTGGCTGGCGAAGGTGATGTAGTGCAGTCCGACATCCGCGCTGTCCTTGGCGCCTTTCCAGAAGCAGTTGGAGACGCCTTCGGTCGCCTTGTTGGTTTCGCGGATGACGACGGGCTCGCCGAGCAGCGGCTTCAGCGCGTCGCCGGGGATCATCTTGCAGGCGGGCGTTTCGGGATCGACCGGTGCCGCCGGGACCATCGCGGACGAGGCCATGGTGAGCCAAACTGCCACGCCGCCCAGCGCGACACGTCGCAATAACGCCATCACCATCCTCCTTTGCCAGCGATTCCGTCCGTCTCGCAGCAGAATCCGGCGATTGTGGGAACAGATGGAGCCAATCCAGCGGCGGCGGCGCAGCGGTCGAACAGTGAACCGTCACCCTGAGGTGCCGTTGCGCAGCAACGGCCGTGAAGGGCGGCGGTGTGCCGCATCATTGTTGTGGGCCGCGCCATCCTTCGAGGCTCGCTTCGCTCGCGCCTCGGGATGACGCTTCAGGAGGCTCGGAGCCTGTCATCGGGCCGGCGGAGCCGGACCCGTTGGCTCGCGCCTCAGTCGGTGGGAAGCTGGGCATAGTTGCCCTTGTCGTCCCACTTGTAGACCACATAGTCGATGATCTTGAGGTCGCCCTTGTCGTCGAACGACAGCTTGCCGAGCACGGTGTCCCATTCGCCGCCCTTGATGGTGGCGATCACCTTCTGCGTGTCGGTGGAGCCGGCCTTCTTCACCGCATCGGACCAGACCTGCATGGCGGCGTAGGTGTAGAGCGTGTAGCCCTCGGGATCGATGCCCTTCGCCTTGAACTCCTCGACCACCGCCTTGGCGGTCGGCTTCAAGCGCGGATCGGGGCCGAAGGTGAACAGCGTGCCGTTGGCAAGCGTGCCGGTGATCGAGGCGAACTCCTTGGAGTTCATCGCATCGCCGGCCATCACCACGGTGTTGAGGCCCTGGTCGCGCATCTGCCGCAGGATCAGGCCGGTCTCCTGATGATAGCCTCCGACATAGACGAGATCGATGTTCTCGCGCTTCAGCCGCGACACGATGGAGTTAAAGTCCTTGTCGCCCTTGTTGTAGGACTCGAACATCTTCTCCTGGAAGCCCGCGGCGTTGAGCGACTTCTTGGTCTCGTCGGCGAGGCCCTTGCCGTAGGTGGTCTTGTCGTTGAGGATGGCGACGTTCTTGCCCTTGAAGTGGCGGGCGATGTACTGTGCGGCGATGATGCCCTGCTGATCGTCGCGGCCGCAGATGCGCAGGACGTTCTTCAGGTTGCGCTCGGTGAACAGCGGGTTGGTCGAGGCCGGGGTGATCTGCAGCACGTTGTTCTCGGCATAGGCCTCCGAGGCCGGGATCGAGGACGACGAGCAGAAATGCCCGGCGACGAAGGGAATGCCGTCGCCGGACAGCTTTTCCGCGATCGAGCGCGCCTGCTTGGGATCGCAGGCATCGTCGCCGACCTGGAGCCGCAGCTTCTTGCCGAGCACGCCGCCGCCGGCATTGATGTCGGCGATCGCCTGCTCGGCGCCGTTCTTCATCTGCATGCCGAAGGCGGATTCGCCGCCGGTCATCGGTCCCGCCACGGCGACGGTGATGTCCTGCGCCAGCGCGCCGGCGGGCAGGGCCATGAGCGATGCGCCGAGCGCGAGACCTAGGAATTTCGCTGCAGTCATACGCTGTTCCTCGCAAGCTTTTGGCGCCCCGCGACCCTGGGTCTGGGCATGATGTGATCGGAAACCGGTCCCCGCTTTCCGGAATCATGCCCCTGGCTGCGCCGGATCCCATGTGAGTTTCCGCCGAATCCCCCCGGAAGTCACCGGGAAATTGCGGCGCCGCGCGGCTGCGGGTGGTGCAAGTTGCCGCAGGCGGCGGAAGCGTCCCCCGTCCATTCAGGATGACGCGGCGAGGCTCGGGCCGCGCCCTCGCGCCTCAGCATGACGCCGCCGGATAGATCTCATGTCATCGCGCGCTAATGCCGGCCGCCCTCGAGATAGGCGGCGCGGATTTCCGGCCGCGCCAAAAGTTCCTCGCCGCTGCCGCTCATGGTGATGAGGCCGTTGACCAGAACATAGGCACGGTGCGCCAGCCGCAGCGCGTGGTTGGCGTTCTGCTCGACGATCAGCACGGTGAGGCCGTCGCTGCGGTTGAGCTCGCGCACCGCCTCGAAGATTTGCCGGGCCACCAGCGGGGCGAGGCCGAGCGAGGGCTCGTCGAGCATCAGAAGGCGCGGCCGGCTCATCAGCGCGCGACCGATCGCCAGCATCTGCTGCTCGCCGCCGGACAGCGTGCCGCCGCGCTGCGTCAGCCGCTCCTTGAGCCGCGGGAACAGCGCGAAGACGCGGGCCAGCGCGGCCTCGCGCTCGGCGTCCGAACTGTCGGTGGCGTCCGCGCCCATGCGCAGATTCTCGGCGACGCTCATGCGCGGGAAGATGCGCCGGCCCTCGGGCGCCTGGGCGATGTGCAGCCGCGCGATCTCGTGCGCCGGCATGCGGGTGATGTCGCGCCCGTCGAACAGGATGCGCCCGGCATGCGGGCGCGGCTTGCCGAAAACGCTCATCATCAGCGTCGACTTGCCGGCGCCGTTGGCGCCGATCAGCGAGACGATCTCGCCGCGGCGGATCTCGATGTCGACGCCCTTGAGCGCCTCGATGCGGCCATAGGCGGCGCGCAGGCCCTCGATCGCGAGCAGCGGCGCGTTGTCCGTCATCGGCCGCCCCCTTCACCTTCCCCTGAAAGGGGGAGGTCGGCGCGACTGCCGCGCCCGATGAGGGCTGTCCTGCCGAGAGAGGAAGAGCACGTCCGCGCGCGCCTGCTCATGCATCCTGCTCCATGATCGCGAGCGCGGCATCCTCGTCGGCGCCGAGATAGGCGGCGATCACCTTCGGATCGTCGCGGATCGCGGCGGGCGCGCCGTCGGCGATCTTGACGCCGTGGTCGAGCACCACGATGTGGTCGGAGATTTCCATCACCACGCTCATGTCGTGCTCGATCAGCAGGATCGAGGTGTCGTGATGATCGCGGATTGTGCGCAGCAGGTCGCTTAGCTCGGCGCTTTCGCGCGCGTTGAGCCCGGCCGCCGGCTCGTCGAGGCAGAGCAGCGCCGGCCGCGTGCACATCGCCCGCGCGATCTCGAGCCGGCGCTGGTCGCCGTAGGGCAGGTTGCCGGCGGCGTCGTCGGCACGGTCGATGAGGCCGATATGGCCGAGCCATTCGCGGGCCAGCTCGATCGCCGCGCGCTCGGCCCTGCGGAACGAGGGCGCGCCGAACAGCCCGAGAAAGGTGAAGCCGGAGGCGCGCATCAGGGTGTTGTGCTGCGCCACCATCAGGTTCTCCAGCGCCGTCATGCCGGGGAACAGCCGGATGTTCTGGAACGTGCGCGCGACATGGGCGAGCTTGGCGATGCGGTAGTCGCCGAGCCGGTGCAGCGCGAACTGCCGGCCATCGGCATGGGCGAGGCGGATGGCGCCGCCGCTCGGCTTGTAGAAGCCGGTGATGCAGTTGAACACCGTGGTCTTGCCGGCCCCGTTGGGGCCGATCAGCGCGGTGATGCGGCCGCGGGCGGCGGAGAAGGACAGATCGCTGACGGCGTGGATGCCGCCGAAGCGCATCGACAGGCCCGAGACCTCGAGGATGGCGTCGGGCGCCTTCATCCGCGGCCCTCCTTGACGAGGTCGCTCGAGATCGTGGTGCGGGTGTTGAGGAACACGGTGGGCGCGCGATGGCCCACCAGCCCGCGCGGCCGCCACACCATGATGAAGACGATGGCGAAGCCGAACACCAGCATGCGGTACTGGTCGAAGCCGCGGAACAGTTCGAAGCCGCCGATCATCGCCAACGCCGCCAGCGCGACGCCGAGCTGCGAGCCCATGCCGCCGAGCACGACGATGGCGAGCACCAGCGCCGATTCCTGGAACGAGAAGCTCTCCGGGCTGATGAAGCCCTGGCGGGTGGCGAAGAAGGCGCCGGCGAAGCCGCCGAACATCGCGCCGATGGCGAAGGCGGTGAGCTTGGTCGAGATGGTGTTGATGCCGAGCGCGCGGCAGGCCACCTCGTCCTCGCGCAGCGCCTCCCAGGCCCGGCCGATCGGCAGCGCGCGCAGCCGGATCGTCACCCAGTTGGTGATCAGCGCCAGCGCCAGGATGAGATAGTACAGGAACACGATGCGGTGGGTCGGCGAGAACGGGATGCCGAGCAGCGCCGCGAGGCCGTGCTCGCCCGGCGTCAGCGGAATGCCGAAGGCGGTCGGGCGCGGAATGCCGCTGATGCCGTTCGGTCCGCCGGTCAGGGACTGCCAGTTGAGGATGACGAGGCGGATGATCTCGCCGAAGGCCAGCGTCACGATGGCGAGATAGTCGCCGCGCAGCCGCAGCACCGGGAAGCCGAGCAGGATGCCCCAGAACGAGGCGAGGATGCCGGCGAGCGGCAGGCAGATCCAGAACGACCAGCCGAAGCTGGTCGAGAGCAGGGCGTAGGAATAGGCGCCGACCGCATAGAAGGCGACATAGCCGAGATCGAGCAGGCCGGCGAGGCCGACCACGATGTTCAGCCCCCAGCCGAGCATCACATAGGTCAGCACCAGGATGCCGAGGTCGAGGATGTAGCGCTGCTGATAGAAGATCACCGGCAGGAGCAGCGTGAAGATCAGCAGGGCCGGGCCGAGCAGGCGGGCGGCGAACCGCAGCGCCGCGCTGAGCGAACGCGGCAGCGCGAACTGTCCGCGCGGCTGCGCGGCGAACCACTGCCGCCCGGCCTCGAGCAGCAGCGAGCCGATGAACACCGCCGCCACCAGGGTGACGAGCTCGCGGAAGCGCGTCCACCATACGAGGCCGCCGGCCGGCCCGGCCTCGGTGCGCACGCCGATCATCAGCGAGAACAGCACCAGCGCCAGGCCGGCGCTGATCAGCGCCTTCCTCAGCACGGCGGGGACGTCGAAGGCCGGGCGCGGCAGGGCTGTGGAGGCTGGCGCGGCTGTCGTCACGCGGCGCCTCAGACTTTCTCGACTTCCGGCCGGCCGAGCAGGCCGGTCGGCAGGAAGATGAGCACCAGGATCAGGATCGAGAAGGCGGCGACGTCCTTGTACTCGACGGAGAAATAGGCCGACCACAGCGTCTCGATCAGTCCGATGGCGAGGCCGCCGAGCATCGCGCCGGGCAGCGAGCCGATGCCCCCGAGCACGGCGGCGGTGAACGCCTTGATGCCGGCGACGAAGCCCATCGCGAAATCGACCACGCCGTAATACAGCAGGTACATCAGCCCGGCGACGGCGGCGAGGGCTGCGCCGGTGACGAAGGTCATCGAGATGGTGCGGTCGACATTGACGCCGAGCAGGGCGGCCATGGTCTGGTCCTGCTCGCAGGCGCGCATGTCGCGGCCGAAGCGGGTGCGCGCCACGATGAAGGTGAAGATCGCCAGCAGCACCACGGTGGTGATCACCACCACGATCTGCACGTTGGACAGCTGCACCGCGAAGCCGCCGCCGCCCTCATGCAGGGTGTAGCCGCCGCCGATGATCGGCGGCACCGGCTTCACCCGCGCGCCCTGCGCCACCTGGGCGAAGTTCGACAGCACGAAGGACATGCCGATCGCCGACAGCATCGGGGCGAGGCGGAAGGATTGCCGCAGCGGGCGATAGGCGATGCGCTCCACCGTCCAGCCGTAGACCGAGGTGATGCCCATCGCCACCAGCAGCACCACCAGCAGGATCAGCGGCACCGTGGTGAGGCCGGACGAGACCAGGATCAGGAAGGCGATCAGCGAGGTCATGCCGCCGATCATGAAGATGTCGCCATGGGCGAAATTGATCATGCCGACGATGCCGTAGACCATGGTGTAGCCGATGGCGATCAGTCCGTAGATCGAGCCGAGGACCAGGCCGTTGATCATTTGCTGGAAGAAGTAATCCATCGTCCCCCCGTGATCTCTGACTCGAAGTCTTAACAGCGGGATTTTGCAGCGGCAACGGGGCAGGCCGCGGTGTTCCTTGCGGTGCAATATGCGCCGTTCCCCGGAAACTGCCCGTCATCCGGTGAGAAAGATGTTAAAAGAGGCGATTTCCAGCTAGTGTGGTGGTTCAGAAGTTCGCAACCTTGGTTTCCACGCCCTCTCCAGGCGGACTTCTGAACCAAAACCACACGCGAATCATAAGCCTGCTAGTGTCCTTCGAATCCGAAGTTCGCTACGGAGAGCAAGGCACCGGGAGGCGAATTTCGGATTCGGGACACTAGCTTCAGCGGTGCATCCGGTCCGATCCTTGTCGTTGTCAGCATACTTGTCAGGGAGTGGTTATGACCAACGAGACCGTGACCGTCGTCCCGCTGGGCGATACCAGTCTGCTCGCCTTCTATCGCGACATGAACCTGCCGGAACGGCGGACCTTCTGGGCCTGCGCGGCCGGCTGGGCGCTCGACGGCATGGACTTCATGATCTACCCGCTGGTGGTCGGCACGATCATCGCGATGTGGCACGTCGAGGCCGGCATGGCGGGCCTTGCCGGCACCGCAACGCTGCTCGCCTCTGCCATCGGCGGCTGGATCGCCGGCTATATGTGCGACCGCATCGGCCGCGTGCTGACGCTGCAGATCACCATCCTCTGGTTCGCCGTCTTCTCGTTGCTGTGCGCCTTCACGCAGAACTTCGACCAGCTTTTGATTGCGCGCACCTTGCTCGGGCTTGGCTTCGGCGGCGAATGGGCCGCAGGCGCGATCCTGATCGGCGAGGTCATCCGCCCCCAATATCGCGGCCGCGCCGTCGGCTCGGTGCAGTCCGGCTGGGCGGTCGGCTGGGGCGTCGCGGTGCTGGCGCAGGCGTTGTTGTTCAGCATCCTGCCGCCGGAAGAGGCATGGCGGTGGATGTTCGCGGTCGGCGTGCTGCCGGCGCTCCTGGTGTTCTACCTGCGGCGCTACGTCGAAGAGCCGCCGGTCGCGATGGAGGCGCGGGCCCGGCAGAAGCTCACCGGCGACAGCCCGGCCATCTGGGAAATCTTCTCGGGCCCGATCCTCAAGACCACGATCCTGGCCTCGCTTGTCACCACCGGCTGCCAGGGCGGCTATTACGCGATAACGTTCTGGGTGCCGCGCTTCCTCACCTCGGAGCGGAACCTGTCGATCGTATCCTCGACCGGCTATCTCGCGGCGCTGATCATCGGCTCGTTCGTCGGCTATCTGGTCGGCGCCTGGCTCGCCGACCGCATCGGGCGGCGCAACCTGTTCCTCATCTTCTCGCTCGGCGCCATCGTCCTGGTGCTGGTCTATACCCAGGTTCACCTGACCAATCAGGTCCTGTGGGTGCTGGGCTTTCCGCTCGGCTTCTTCGCCTCCGGCTATTTCTCCGGCATGGGCGCGTTCCTCACCGAACTCTACCCGACACGGCTGCGGGGCTCGGGGCAGGGATTCTGCTACAATTTCGGCCGCGGTATCGGCGCGCTGTTTCCGTTCCTGGTCGGCTATCTGTCGCAGGCCACGACGCTCGCCAACGCCATCGCCATCTTCGCGGTCGGAGCCTATGTGCTGTTCTTCTCGGCGGCGTATCTGCTGCCGGAGACGCGCGGCCGCGTGCTGACGGCAGACTGACCGGATCAGATCAGGGGCAGGCGATGCCGCCGGCCCGTCCGCCGCCGCCTGCGGGACAGCCGCGGCCGGAGCCGGACAGGTTTTCGGGTTCCCGTTATCCACCGCCATTCGCCGCGTTAAGGTTAATAAAGGGTTTAAATTGTCCGGCCCCGCCATCGGCGCTTTGCTGCGGCGGCATGCGCTGCACCAGGCGGCGCGGGAATGGGACGATGATCGGAACCTGGCGGCTCAGCCATTGCAATGCCGTGCTGGTGGCGGCCTATCTGGTGCCGGCCTGGGCGGTCGCGGCCTGGCGCATCGCGGAAGCGCCGATCCGCGGCTTCTATGAGCGCGCCAACATCGCCTTTGCCCTGACCGTCAGCGACAGCTTGCAACTGACCGCGCTCGGGATGGCGCGGATGGCGTGGACGCTGGTGGTGGTCCGGCTGACGGTAGCGGCGTTCTTCGTGATCTTTCTGGTCCAGATTGCCAATCCGCCGCGGCGGCAGCGCGGCGACGGGGACGAGGCGCTGGCGATCGGGCTCACCCTGGGCGGCTTGGTGAGTTTCGCCGGCATGGTCCTGGCGGCGCAGGCGGGCGAAGCCATGGCGCTGCGGCTGCATGCCACCGAGTCGCTGCTGCTGGTCGGCGCTGCGATTCTGGTGCTGGCCGAGCCGCTGACGGAGCCGCTCACGGCGCCTCCGGGCCGGACGGCGGCCGGGCAGGAGATTCCGGCCGTTACGCCTTGATGAGGCCGAGTTCGCCGATCACCGCGGCGGCTTCCTTGACGGCGTGGTTGGCCGCCGGCACGCCGCAATAGATCGCCTGCTGCAGCAGGATCTCCTTGATGTCGTCGGGCGTGAAGCCGCCTTCCGCCAGCGCGGCGCGGACATGCAGGCGGAATTCGTCCCATTGCCCGAGCGCCACCATGGTACCGATCACCAGCACGCGGCGCGTGCGCTCGTCGAAATGCGGGCGGGTCCAGATCTCGCCCCAGGCATGGCGTGTGATCAGGTCGATGAAGTCGGCGTTGAAGGCGTTGCGGCTCTTGATCGACTTGTCGACCCAGGCATCGCCCAGCACCTTGCGGCGCATCGCCATGCCCGCATCGCGGCGTTCTTGATCGTTCATGGTCGTATATCTCCCGTTGAATGAGCCGGGGGCAGGCCCCGGGCGCTGCGCAGCGCGTCCGCGACGTGTCAGCGCGGCGTCAGGAAGCCGACCACGGCCTCGGTGAAGGCCTGCGCCTGCTCGACATTGGAGATGTGCGCGGCATCGAGCACGGTGAGGCGCGCGCCCGGCACATTGGCCTGGATATATTCGCCGGCGGCGAGCGGGGTGGCGGGATCGTGCCGCCCGGCGATCACCAGCGTCGGCCGCGAGATGCGCGGCAGCAGCGCGCGCTGATCCAGCGTCCGCAGCGCCTCGCAGCAGGCGAGATAGCCGGCCGGCGGCGAGGCCAGCAGCATCGCCTTCAGGCGCGCGGTGGCGTCCGGCTCGCGGGCGCGGAAATCCGCGGTGAGCCAGCTGCCGATCACGGCGTCGGCGACGGCGGCGAGGCCGCCTTCGCTCACCGCCTTGATGCGGTTGTTCCAGTTGGTCGGGTCCGGATAGTAGCAGGCGGTGTTGGCGAGGATCAGGCGGTCGAAGCGGTCCGCGGCGTTGGCGCCGAGCCACTGTCCGACCATGCCGCCCATCGACAGGCCGCACCAATGCGTGGTCTCGACCTTGAGCGCATCGAGGATGGCGAGCACGTCGCGTCCGAACCGCTCCATCGAATAGGGCCCGGGCGGCACGCCGGAGCCGCCATGGCCGCGGCGGTCATAGCGGATCACGCGGAAGCGCTCGGTGAGCGCCGGGAGCTGCGGCTCCCACATCGCCATGGTGCAGCCGAGCGAGTTCGACAGCATCAGGAACGGCGCGCCCTCGCGGCCGTCGACGGAAACGTTGAGGGGGCAGCCATCGTCGGCTTCGATCATGGGCATGGGGAGCTCCTTGTTCTTGCGTGGGTGTCGTTATTGCGGAGGCAGGGCATGTCACCGGCCGTGCGTCTCGCCTCCGTCGGCGAGCGAGGCCAGCAGGCGGTCGATCAGCGCCTGCGAGGCGCCCTGATAGGCGAGCGGGTCGAACAGCGCGGACAGCTGGTCGCCGTCGAGATGCGCGGTGACGCGGCCGTCCCCGGCCAGCACCTCGTGCAGATGACGCCCGGTCGCGATCGCCTTGCGCGACGCCTCCTCGACGAGGTGATGCGCCTCGCTCCTGCCGATGTGCCCGGCCAGCGCCATGGTCACGGCTTCCGCCATGATCAGCCCATGGGTGGTGTCGAGATTGGCGCGCATCCGCGCGGCATCGACCTCGAGCCCCTCGGCGATGTCGACGATCGCGGCGAGCGCGCCGGAGGTGACGAGCAGCAGCGTCGGCAGCGTCGGCCATTCGGCGTGCCAGGGTCCGGCGCTGCGCTCGTGCTCCTGCACCTGGGCGGCGAACAGCGTCGCCGCGAGGTTCGGCGCCATGGTGGCGGCGGCGAGGGCGGATGCGGCGGCGACCGGGTTGCGCTTGTGCGGCATGGTGGAGGAGCCGCCGCGCCCGGCGCCGGCCGGCTCGAAGGCTTCGCCGACGTCGGTCTGCATCAGCAGCGAGATGTCGCGGGCGATCTTGCCGCAGCTCCCGCTCAGGATCGCCAGCACCGAGGCCGCCTCCGCGATGCGGTCGCGATGGCTGTGCCATGGCGCGTCCGGCAGCGGCAGCGCGAGCTCCCGCGCCAGCGCGGCGGCGACATCGAGGCCGCGATCGCCGAGCGCCGCCAGCGTCCCGGCGGCGCCGCCGAACTGCAGCGCCAGCGTCTCGCGCCGCAGCCGCAGCAGCCGTGTCCGGGTGCGGTGCAGCGCGGCGGCATATTCCGCCAGCTTGAGGCCGAACGGCATCGGCAGCGCGTGCTGCAGCCAGGTGCGCGCCACCATGGCGGTGTGGCGATGCCGCAGCGCCAGGGCGGCGAAGCCGGCCACGGCGCGGTCGAGGTCGGACAGCAGCGCGTCGATCGCCGCGCGCAGCCCCAGCATGGTGGCGGTGTCGATCACGTCCTGGCTGGTGGCGCCCCAATGCACGTAGCGGGCGGCGTCGGCATCGGCGGCCGCGACCGCGGCGGTGAGCGCCTTGACCAGCGGGATCGCGAGATTGCCGGCGCGGGTCGCGGCCTCGGCGAGGGCCGCGGCATCGAATCGCCCGGCGTCGCAGGCGGCGGCGATCGGCGCCACCGCGCTCGCGGGGATGATGCCGGTTTTCGCCTCGGCCCGCGCCAGCGCGGCCTCGAAATCAAGCATGTGCTGCAGCACGGCGCGATCGTCGCAGACCGCGCGCATCGCGGCGCTCGACAGCATCGGGGCGAGAAGGGGCGGCAGGGCGGTGCTCATGTGCGCGGGACCCTATTGCATGATCCCGGAAGTGGACGCCGGTTTCCGGATGAGGTCATGCGCGAACGGAGAAATGGGCGAGTGTACTGAATCCGAAGGTTGCGAACTTCTGAACCACCACACCGGGGTCTGAATCGACTTCGTTGAACCAGACCCTAGCCGGTTCGCCGGAAGCCTGCCAAGCCCCGTGCCGGCAGGCCATGCGTCGCACGCTGCGCTCGTGCGCCCAACGTGCAGTGGCCTTTTCATTGCGGCGCATCCGGTTTAATGGGGCGGTATCGGCCATCGTCGGGCCACAACACATCCTCGGGAGACCAACCATGGCAATGACAATGACCGGTGAAGTGCAGCTGGCGGCTCCGCGGGAGACGGTCTGGGCCAAGCTCAACGATCCCGCGGTGCTGAAGGCCTGCATTCCGGGTTGCGAGGAGCTGGAGGCGACCGAGGATCAGGGCTTTCGCGCCACCGCCAAGGTCAAGGTCGGCCCGGTCTCGGCACGCTTCAAGGGCAAGGTCACGCTCAGCGATCTCGATCCGCCGAACGGCTACAAGATCACCGGCGAGGGCGAGGGCGGCGTCGCCGGCTTCGCCAAGGGCGGCGCCACGGTGAAGCTCGCCGACAAGGACGGCGGCACGCTGCTGAGCTACGATGTCGAGGCGCAGATCGGCGGCAAGCTGGCGCAGCTCGGCCAGCGCCTGATCAACGGCTCGGCCAAGAAGATCGCCGACGAATTCTTCTCCAATTTCGCCAAGGCCGTCGAAGGCTGACCGGACAGCCTGCCGGAGCCTCGGCGCGCGTTTGCGCCGCCGCGCAATTGCCGAACGGTCTCAATGCGTTGCGCCGGCCTCAGCGCGCTGCGTTCATGGCTCGGGCGCGTCCGGCGCGGTTGCCGACCGCCGCGCGGGACCCTAATATCATCCTGGAATGATTTCAAAGTACCGGGCGGCACGTAATGCAGCGCGGGCAGAGAGCGCACATGGCCAGGATATCTCTCGTCGTCAACGGCAGTCCCGTCACTGCCAGCATCGATCCGCGCACCTTGCTGGTGCAGTTCCTCCGCGAACATCTGAAGCTGACCGGCACCCATGTCGGGTGCGACACCTCGCAATGCGGCGCCTGCGTCGTGCATCTCGATGGCCGCGCGGTGAAGTCCTGCACCACGCTGGCGGTGATGGCCGACGGCATGAGCGTCACCACCATCGAGGGTCTGGCGCCCGAGGGCGCGCCGCTGCATCCGATGCAGGCGGCGTTTCGCGAGCACCATGGGTTGCAATGCGGCTTCTGCACGCCGGGCATGATCATGACCGCGGTCGACATGGTGCGGCGCAAGGGCCCCGATCTCGACGACCACACCATCCGCGAGGAGCTGGAGGGCAATCTCTGCCGCTGCACCGGCTATCAGAACATCGTTCGCTCGATCGCCGCCGGCGCCAGGGCGATGGCCGACGCCGGCCAGGCCTAGCGGGACCCGCGCAGCGCGGACCGGCATTCCGACAATCTTGCAGGGATTCTTCGATGTACGCATTCAAGTATCATCGGCCGGCGACGGTGCGGCACGCGGCCAATCTGCTGCAGAAGAACGAAGACGCGAAGCTGATCGCCGGCGGCCACACGCTGGTGCCGGTGATGAAGCAGCGGCTCGCCGCGCCGCCGCACCTCGTCGATCTCAGCCGCATTGCCGGGCTGGACCAGATCGAGATCAAGGGTCGCTCGCTGGTGATCGGCGCCACCGCGAAGCACGCCGACGTCGCCGCCTCGGCGGTGGTGGGCGAGGCGATCCCGGCGCTGGCCGAGCTTGCCGGCCTGATCGGCGACCCGGCGGTGCGCCACAAGGGCACCCTCGGCGGCTCGATCGCCAACAACGATCCGACCGCGGACTATCCCGCGGCCTGCCTCGCGCTGGACGCCACCATCGTCACCAACAAGCGGAGACTGAAGGCCGAGGCGTTCTTCCAGGGCCTGTTCACCACCGCGCTGGAGCCCGACGAGATCATCGTGCGCGTCGCGTTCCCGCTGCCGAAGAAGGCCGCCTACGTCAAGTTCCGCAACCAGGCCTCGCGCTACGCGCTGGTCGGGGTCTTCGTCGCCCGCCGGCCGTCGGAGGTGCGCGTGGCGGTGACCGGCGCCGGCGCCGACGGCGTGTTCCGCGTCACGGCCTTCGAGGAGGCGCTGAAACAGCGCTTTTCGTCGAAAGTGCTGGACGGCCTGACGGTTTCCGCGGAGGGTCTGAACAGCGACCTGCACGGCAGCGCCGAGTATCGCGCCCACCTCATCGGGGTGCTGTCGCGCCGCGCGGTCGATGCCGCGAACAACCGGACCTGATCCAGACTGGCGTCATGCATGAGTAAAGCTGCAGCTCTTCCCGACACCGTCGATGCCACCGTGGACCTGCTCAAGGCCGGCGGCTATTTCGCCGAGCGCGCGCTGGCGACGGTGGTCTATCTCTCGCTGCGGATGGGGCGGCCGCTGTTCCTCGAAGGCGAGGCGGGAGTCGGCAAGACCGAGATCGCCAAGGTGCTGGCCGAGGCGCTCGGGCGGCGGCTGATCCGCCTGCAATGCTATGAGGGCCTCGACGTCGCCTCCGCCGTCTACGAGTGGAACAGCGCGGCGCAGATGATCGCGATCCGCCTTGCGGAGGCGGCCGGCGACACCGATCGCGAGCAGCTTTCGCACGACATCTTCGACGAACGCTACCTGATCAAGCGGCCGCTGCTGCAGGCGCTGGAGCCCGACGTCGCCGGCGCGCCGGTGCTGCTGATCGACGAGCTCGACCGCGCCGATGAGGCGTTCGAAGCCTATCTGCTCGAAATCCTCAGCGACTTCCAGGTCACCATTCCGGAACTCGGAACAGTGAAGGCGCCGCATCCGCCGATCGTGATCATCACCTCGAACCGGACGCGCGAAATCCATGACGCGCTGAAGCGGCGCTGCCTCTATCACTGGGTGGACTATCCCTCCGCCGAGCGCGAGCTGGCGATCGTGCGCTCGCGCGTGCCGGGCATCTCCGCAAAACTGTCGCAGCAGGTGGTCGGCTTCGTGCAGGCGCTGCGCGAGCAGGATTTTTACAAGAATCCCGGCGTCGCCGAGACCATCGACTGGGCCACCGCGCTGACCCAGCTCAATGCAAAGACGCTGACGCCGGATGTGGTCGGCGACACCCTCGGCGCGCTGTTGAAGTATCAGGACGACATCGCAAAAATGCAGTCGGACAGCCTGCAAAAGGTTTTGAAGGAAGCCACCAGCGATATATAAACTGGAATATAATGACACGGCGGATGCCGCGCGCCTCGAACCCTGAGGAGACGGCAGACCATCCGGCCCCGCCGGCCTGACGTGGACCGGACCGACGACAGGACGTGTTGCAAGGGCAATGTTGCAAAGGGCAATGGATGTCCACCTCCGAGCCGATGACCGGATTGATCGCCGACAATGTCGTCGGCTTTGCCCGCGCGCTGCGCGAGGCCGGCGTTCCGGTCGGGCCGGGCGGGGTGATCGATGCGCTGCAGGCGCTGCGTCTGATCGATATCGGCCATCGCAGCGACGTCTATGCGACGCTCGAGGCGATCTTCGTCAAGCGGCATGAGCACTCGCTGATCTTTGCGCAGGCCTTCGACCTGTTCTTCCGCGCCGACCAGGAATGGATGCATCTGCTGGAGTCGGTGCCGCTGCCGGACCACGCCCGCCCGAAACCGAAACCGGCCTCGCGCCGGGTGCAGGAGGCGATGGCGCAGGACAGGGCCGCGCCGCCGTCGCCCGATGAGGAGCAGGAGCTGCGGCTGTCGCCGTCCGACCAGGAGATCCTGCAGAAGAAGGATTTCGCCCAGATGAGCGCGGCGGAGATCGCCGAGGCGACGCGCGCCATCGCCCTGATGAAGCTGCCGCAGGCGGAATTGCGGACGCGCCGCTTCACGCCGGATCGCCGTGGCCGAAAGCTCGACCTGCGGCGGACGTTGCGCGGCAGCCTGCGCACCGGCGGCGACATCGTCGATCTGCGCCGCCTCGGCGTCATCGACAAGCCGGCGCCGATCGTCGCGCTGCTCGACATCTCCGGCTCGATGAGCGAATACACCCGCCTGTTCCTGCATTTCCTGCATGCGATCACCGATGCGCGCAAGCGTGTCTCGGTGTTTCTGTTCGGCACCCGGCTCAGCCACGTGACGCGGGCGCTGCGCGCGCGCGATCCGGACGAGGCGTTGGCGAGCTGCTCGGCGCTGGTCGAGGACTGGGCCGGCGGGACGCGCATCGCCACCTCGCTGCAGGCCTTCAACAAGCTGTGGGCGCGGCGCGTGCTCGGGCAGGGCGCCATCGTGCTGCTGATCTCCGACGGACTGGAGCGCGAGGCCGACGACCGCCTCGCCTTCGAGATGGACCGGCTGCACCGCTCCTGCCGCCGCCTGATCTGGCTCAATCCGCTGCTGCGCTACAGCGGCTTCGAGCCCAGGGCGCAGGGCATCCGGCTGATGCTGCCGCATGTTGACGAATTCCGGCCGGTTCATAGCTTGTCCTCCATCGCGGATCTGATCGCCGCGCTCTCTGCCGCGCCCGCGCAGCAGCCGCGCGACACGATCCGCCCCGCAGCCTGACCAGGAGTTTTGCCATGCTCGATCGCAACGAAGACATTCTGCAGGCGGCCGAACAGTGGAAGCGGGACGGGCGCGGCGTCGCCCTCGCCACCGTGGTGGAGACCTGGGGATCGGCGCCGCGGCCGGCCGGCTCCAACCTCGTCATCAATGACGAGGGCGCCTTTCTCGGCTCGGTCTCCGGCGGCTGCGTCGAGGGCGACGTGGTCACCGAGGCGCTGGAGGTGATCGCCCACGGCGAGCCGCGGCTGCTCGAATACGGCGTTGCCGACGAGACCGCCTTCAATGTCGGCCTGTCCTGCGGCGGCACCATCCGCGTCTTCGTCGAGAAGATCGGGTAGGGCGCGTCGTGAATCTTGAGACGCTGACGCAGGTCAACATCGAGCGCGCCGCGCGGCGGCCGGCGTTCGTCGTCACCGACATCGCCAATGGCGACCAGCGGCTGGTGAAGGCCGCCGATCTCGCCGGCGATCCGCTTCAGGCCGAGCTGTCGAAACTGCTGCGCATGGGCCGGAGCGGCATGATCGAGGCGGATGGCCGCAAGCTGTTCGTCACCGTCCATGCGCCGACCGCGCGGATGGTGGTGATCGGCGCCGTGCATATCAGCCAGGCGCTGGCGCCGATCGCGCGGGCGCTCGGCTACGATGTCACCGTGGTCGATCCGCGCACCGCCTTCGCCAGTCCGGAACGATTTCCCGACGTGGCGCTTGTCGCGGAGTGGCCCGACGTGGCGCTGCCGCCACTGAATGTCGATCGCTACACCGCCTTCATCGCGGTGACGCACGATCCGAAGATCGACGATCCGGCGCTGCTGCACGCCTTCGAGCGGAACTGCTTCTACATCGGCGCGCTGGGCTCGCGCAAAACCCACGCCAAGCGGGTGGAACGGCTGAAGGCGCAGGGCGCCAGCGACGCGGACATCGCCAGGATCCATGCGCCGATCGGGCTGCCGATCGGCGCGGTGTCGCCGGGCGAGGTGGCGGTGGCGATCATGGCGGAAGTCACCGCGCAGTTGCGTTTGCCGAAAGAGGATGTGTCATGAAGTTCGGACCGGCCACTCCCGACGAGGCGATCGGCGGCGTCACGGTGCACACCCTCCGCCAGGGATCGCTGGTGATGAAGAAAGGCACGCCGGTCGGCCCGGCGGAGGCCGAGGCGCTGAAGGCCGCCGGGGTGTCCCAGGTGGTCGTGGTGCGGCTCGACGAGGGCGACGTCTCCGAGGACGAGGCGGCCTCCGACGTGGCGCGCGCCATCGCCGGCGACGGCGTGTTCGTCGAGCGCGCCTTCACCGGGCGCGCCAACCTGTTCGCCGAGCGGGGCGGCATTCTGGTGGTGGATCGCGCGGCGGTCGACCGCATCAACAATGTCGACGAGGCCATCACCTTCGCCACGCTGACACCCCACAAGCCGGTGGTCGAGGGCGAGATGATCGCCACCGTGAAGCTCATCCCGTTCGGCGTCGAGGCACGGCTGCGCGATGCCGCGGTGGCGGCGGCCGGGCAGAACGCGCTGCGCGTCGCCCCCTATGTGGTCAAGCGCGTCGGCGTGGTCTCGACCGTCCTGCCGGGCCTGATGCCGAAGGTGATCGACAAGACGCTGCGGGTGACCGCGGACCGCCTGGCGCCGGCCGGCGCCAAAATCGTCGTCGAGAAGCGCGTACCGCATGACGAGACCGCGCTTTCGCGGGCGATCGGCGACGTTCTCGCCCATGACGTCGAGCTGGTGATCGTGTTCGGCGCCTCGGCCATCGCCGACCGCCGCGACGTGATTCCCTCGGCGATCGTCAGCAACGGCGGCACCATCGATCACTTCGGCATGCCGGTCGATCCCGGCAACCTGCTGCTGCTCGGCACCGCATCGGGCCGGCCGGTGATCGGCGCGCCCGGCTGCGCCCGCTCGCCGGTGGAGAACGGATTCGACTGGGTGCTGATGCGCATGCTGGCCGGCCTGCCGGTGACGCGCGCCGACATCACCGGCTTCGGCGTCGGAGGACTGCTGATGGAGATCGTGACGCGGCCGCAGCCGCGCGTTGCCGAGACGCCGACCGCGAGCGACAGCAAGGTCGCCGCGGTGGTGCTCGCCGCCGGCCGCTCGACCCGCATGGGCGGGCCCAACAAGATGCTGGCCGAACTCGGCGGCAAGCCGCTGGTGCGGCTGGTCGCCGAGCAGGCGCTGGCGTCGAAGGCCTCGCCGGTGATCGTCGTCACCGGACATCAGGCTGGCGAGGTCGAGAAGGCGCTCAAGGGCCTCAACGTCACCTTCGTGCACAATGCCGACTTCGCCAGCGGCCTCGCCAGCTCGGTGAAGACCGGCATCGGCGCGGTGCCGAACGATGCCGCCGGCGCGCTGATCTGCCTCGGCGACATGCCGCTGATCGAGGCGCGGCTGATCGACCGGCTGATCGGCGGCTTCTCGCCGCAGCGTGGCAGCCTGATCGTGGTGCCGACCTGCGACGGGCGGCGCGGCAATCCGGTGCTGTGGTCGAAGCGCTTCTTCGGCGAGCTGATGGGGCTGTCCGGCGATATCGGCGGCCGCCACCTGATCGATCATCACAGCGAGGCGGTGGTCGAGGTGCCGGTCGAGGGCAACGGCGCCTTCCTCGATATCGACACGCCGCAGGTGCTCGAGGTGGTGCAGCGTGCGGCCGCAACCGCAAGCGTGGAGTCGCCGCCGCTGCGGCCGCGGCAGCCGTCCGACGCTCCAGGCTGAACCGTTCACCAAGTTGAAACGTCCGCCCCGTAGCATCGCCGTCGCTCGCGGCAAATGCTCCACCGTCACGATGAAGCGGGCCTGCGCCGCATTGTCGGTCGACATGGCCAATCCCTGCGGTGCGCACGGCTATGCGGTGGCGGCGCGCATCTCCGCGTTCTTGAACGACGCGATGCGCAAGTGCTACGAATTCGGCGGCAAGGATTGCGTGATCCGCGCCTGGGCCTGCGACGGCCGCGGCTGAGCCGCGCCGGTCCACCGAACCGCATCGCATCGACCTGACGGGGGAAACATGGCCGAGACCTTTGCTGCCGGCGACTATCGCTTCATTCCGGCCGTGTTCCAGTTCTCCAACGGCGTCGCCGCCAATCCGGGCTTCGAGATCGAGCGCGTGCGGTTTCAGACGCCGCTGCCGCTGGCGGACGGATTCGCCCGCGCCGCCGATCATATCCGCGCGGCGGGACGGCCGTTGACGGCGTTCTGCGCCTGCGAGCTGCGTTCGCCCGGCGCCTTCACCGAGGCCGGCTTCCGCGCCTTCAACGAGCATTATGTGCAGACGCTGACCGCGTGGGGGCTGCTCGACGGCAAGGTCAATCCGGTGGCGCGCAGCAATGTGTGCCCCGAGATCGATCCGCCGGCGGAGCCGTCGTTCCACGCCTTCTCGTTCACGCAGCCGAGCAGCGCGGCGGGCGTCACCTTCGTGCTGGCCGGCGGCGCCGACGCGCGGGCCGGCAGCGCGCCTTATCCCGAGCGCATCGTGCGCTATCGCGATCTCAGCCCCGACGGGCTGCGCGAGAAGATCCGCTTCACCGTCGACGAGATGGAGCAGCGCTTTTCCGAATTCGGCGTCGGCTGGGACGATGTCACCGCGACGCAGGTCTACACCGTGCATGATTTCCATGCCTGCGCCGCGGACGAACTGGTTCGCCGCAAGGCGGCGCGGGCCGGGCTGACCTGGCATTTCGCCCGGCCGCCGGTGATCGACCTGGAGTTCGAGATCGACTGCCGCCGCGTGACGCGCGAATTCGTGATCTGACGCGATGCGCGCCGCGCCGCCGGCGCGCATTTGCAGCCCCGCCCTCCAATGTCTACCTTGTCGGCATGATCGCGCCCCCGGCTTGCGCGATGCGTCGTGGTGTTTCCTTCAAGCGAGCGTGGAATGGCGGAGCAGCGGGCGGATGTTGTGGTGCTGGGCGCGGGGATGGTCGGCGTCTCGGTCGCGCTGCATCTGCAGAGCCGCGGACGCGACGTCATGCTGGTCGACCGCCACGGCCAGGCCGGCGAGGAGACCAGCTATGGCAATGCCGGGCTGATCGAGCGCGCCTCGGTCTTTCCCTACATGTTTCCGCGCGATCTGCGGCATCTCGTCCGCTATGCGCTGAACCGCTCCACCGACGCGCATTACCATCTTTCGGCGCTCCCCACGGTGTTGCCGTGGCTGTGGCGTTATTTCCGCGCCTCGTCGCCGGAGCGGGCGCTGGCGAGCGCCCGCGCGGCGCTGCCGCTGATCGAGCGCAGCCTCGCCGAGCACGAGGCGCTGACGGCGGAGGCGGGCGTGCCGGAGTTGCTGCGGCGGACCGGCTGGATCAAGCTGTTCCGCGCGCAGGCCTCGTTCGACGCAGGACTGTCGGAGCTCGCCCGCGCGCGCGATTTCGCCGGCGTCACCGGCGAGGTGCTGGATGCCGCCGCGATCGCGCAGCGCGAGCCGAATTTCTCCGGCGCGTTCGCCGGGGCGATCCACTGGCCGGCGCCGGGCTTCGTGCCCGACCCCGGCGGCCTCGCGAAGGCCTATGCGGCGCTGTTCGCGCGCAAGGGCGGACGCTTCGTCACAGCCGATGCGCGGACGCTGGAGCAGGACCCGCAGGGCTGGCGGCTGCGCGATGCGGACGGCAACGCCATCGTCGCGCGCGAGGCCGTGCTGGCGCTCGGGCCGTGGTCGCATCTGGTATTCCGGCCGCTCGGCTACGACATCCCGCTCGGCATCAAGCGCGGCTATCATCAGCACTTCGCGCCGCGCGGCAACGCCGTGCTGCATCATCCGGTGCTCGATGCCGACCGCGGCTATCTGCTGGCGCCGATGAACCGCGGCATCCGCCTCACCACCGGCGCCGAGTTCGCGCGGCTCGACGCGCCGAAGACGCCGGTGCAGCTCGGCCGCGCGCTGCCTTCGGCGCGCGCGCTGTTTCCGCTCGGCGAGCCGCTCGAGCGCGATCCTTGGATGGGCGCGCGGCCGTGCCTGCCGGACATGCTGCCGGTGATCGGCAGGGCGCCGCGTCATCCCGGGCTGTGGTTCGATTTCGGCCACCAGCATCACGGTCTGACGCTGGGACCCGCGACCGGACGGCTGCTCGCCGAGATGATGACCGGCGCGACGCCTTTCGCCGATCCGCGTCCCTTCGCGGCGGAACGCTTCGGCTGACCCGTGCGGCGGGCATTCACCCCGTCGGCGCTTGCGGCCGGTATGCTGCTTGCATCGCTCCGCAAGACCGGACGATACTGCGAGTCACGCTTCGCCGCGCGCACGGCGCCCGGCAAGGCCAGTTCAGGAGCCACCCGATGAAAGTGACGATCGAAGTCGACTGCACGCCGCTCGAGGCCCGCGAATTCATGGGGCTTCCCGATGTGCAGCCGATGCAGGCGGCGATGATGGAGAAGCTGCAGGAAAAGATGGCGGCCAACATCGACCAGTTTTCGCCCGAGGCGATCATGCAGAACTGGTTCGCTTTCGATCCACGCCTGGCGGAACGGTTTCAGGAAATGTTCGCCAACATGACCGGGCTTGGCGGCAGCGGTCGCTCAAAGAAATGACCGGCGCGGCGCGGCACGGAACCGCTCCCGCCGCGTGAACGGTAGCCGGGGAGGCTTCGCGGCCGCTGCGATCGCTGCAGCGGCCGATTGTCGTTGCCAATCGGCGCCCGGCCCATGCAGAATGAAGCGGATCAGAACGCCGCCAAGGCGTCGGACACATCCGCCGGTTTGGGGGGAGGGACGCATGAGCGGTGCCAAGAGGCCGTCCTCGCTGGACGCATCCTTGCTTGATGACGGGACGCCCGAGCGGCCGATGCGTGTCGGCAGCATCGCGATCGGCGATGCCGATGCGCCGCGCGCGGCGAACTGAGCGGAGCTTTCGATGATCGAGATGCCTCCGCTGCAATTCGCGCAGACCAACGGAATCCGCATGGGCTTTTACGAGGCTGGGCCGGTGTCGGATACGCCGCCGCTGGTGCTGTGCCACGGCTGGCCGGAGATCGCGTTTTCCTGGCGGCACCAGATCAAGGCGCTGAGCGAGGCCGGCATCCGCGTCATCGCGCCGGACCAGCGCGGCTACGGCGCGACCGACCGGCCCGAGGCGGTGGAGGCTTACGACCTCGATCACCTGACCGGCGATCTCGTCGGCCTGCTCGATCACCTGGAGATCGACAGGGCGGTCTTCGTCGGCCACGACTGGGGCGGCTTCGTGGTGTGGCAGATGCCGCTGCGCCATCCCGCGCGCGTCGCCGGCGTGGTCGGGATCAACACGCCGCACACGGCGCGCGCACCGGCCGATCCGATCGCGATCTATCGCCAGCGGTTCGGCGACAGCATGTACATCGTCCAGTTTCAGGACCCGGCGCGGCATCCCGACCGCATCTTCGGCAGCAGGGTGGCCGAGACCTTCGATTTCTTCATGCGCAAGCCCATGCCCCGCAGGGACGAGGCGTCGCGCAAGGACAAGCCCGCCCAGCCCGCCGCCGGCATCGGCGCGTCGTCGAAGCTGAACATGGCGTTCCCGCAGATGGTGGAGGCTTATGACGCCCGCCGCGATCTGCGGCAGAAAATCCTTTCGCCCGAGGAGATGCAGGTCTTCGTCGAGACCTTCAGCCGAACCGGCTTCACCGGCGGCATCAACTGGTATCGCAACATCAGCCGCAACTGGGCGCGCGCGGCGGAGCTCGATCACACCGTGCGCGTGCCCTCGCTGATGATCATGGCCGAGCACGACGCGGTGCTGCCGCCGTCCGCCGCCGACGGCATGGAGGCGATCGTGCCCGATCTCGAGAAATACCTGGTGCGCGACAGCGGCCACTGGACCCAGCAGGAGCAGCCTGACGAGGTGAGCGGCAAGCTGATCGAATGGCGGCGGCGGAGATTGGGGTAAGCGAGGTTTGGATCATTGTCATCCTGAGTATATGACCGGAAAACCGATTGCGGGAGCACGAGGGCCGTCATCCTGAGGTGCGACGCGCATCGCGCGGAGCCATCGAAGGATGGCGCGGGACGCACCGTCGCCCTTCTTGGGCCGCTGAAGAAGCGGCCATCTCAGGGTGACGGCGCTCCCCGACGCCTCTCGACGACGATGCGATATTACTTCCGATCAGACACCCAGAATGACGGTGCAGGCAAGGAGCTGGAATTCAAATGGCATCGACCAACAGGCTGGACCCGATCCCGCATCCACCGAAGAAGCCGGTGGTCGGCAACATGCTGTCGCTGGATGCGGCGGCGCCGATCCAGCATCTCACCCGCATGGCCAGGGAGCTGGGCCCGATCTTCTGGCTCGACATGATGGGCGCGCCCATCGTCGTCGTCTCCGGCCACGATCTGATCGACGAACTGAGCGACGAGACCCGCTTCGACAAGGTGGTGCGCGGCTCGCTGCGCCGGGTGCGCGCGATCGGCGGCGACGGCCTGTTCACCGCCGACACCAGGGAGCCGAACTGGAGCAAGGCGCACAACATCCTGCTGCAGCCGTTCGGCAACCGCGCGATGCAGTCCTATCATCCCAGCATGGTCGATATCGCCGAGCAGCTCGTCAAGAAATGGGAGCGCCTCAATCCCGACGAGGAGATCGACGTCGTCCATGACATGACCGCGCTGACGCTCGACACCATCGGCCTGTGCGGATTCGACTACCGCTTCAACTCGTTCTACCGCCGCGACTACCATCCCTTCGTGGAATCGCTGGTGCGCTCGCTCGAAACCATCATGATGACGCGCGGGCTGCCGTTCGAGAAGGTGTGGATGAAGAAGCGCAACAGCGATCTGGCCGCCGACGTCGCCTTCATGAACAGGATGGTCGACGAGGTGGTGGCGGCGCGGCGCGGCGACGCGGCCGCCGACGCCAAGAAGGACCTGCTCGGCGCGATGATGACCGGCGTCGACCGCGCCACCGGCGAGCAGCTCGACGACGTCAACATCCGCTACCAGATCAATACCTTCCTGATCGCCGGCCACGAGACCACCAGCGGCCTGCTGTCCTACGCGATCTATGCGCTGCTGAAGCATCCCGACATTCTGAAGAAGGCTTATGACGAGGTGGACCGGGTGCTCGGCGGCAACCTCGACGTCAAGCCGACCTTCCAGCAGGTGACGCAGCTCACCTACATCACCCAGATCCTCAAGGAGGCGCTGCGGCTGTGGCCGCCGGCGCCGGCCTATGGCATCGCGCCGCTGCAGGACGAGGTGCTGGCGGGGAAGTATCACCTGAAGAAGGGCACCTTCATCACCGTGCTGGCGACCGCGCTGCATCGCGACCCCTCGGTGTGGGGGCCGAACCCCGATGCGTTCGATCCGGAGAATTTCAGCAGGGAGGCGGAGGCGAAGCGTCCGCCCAATGCGTGGAAGCCGTTCGGCAACGGCCAGCGCGCCTGCATCGGCCGCGGCTTCGCCATGCACGAGGCGGCGCTCGCGCTCGGCATGATCCTGCAGCGCTTCAAGCTGATCGATCACACCCGCTACCAGCTGCATCTGAAGGAAACGCTGACGATCAAGCCGGACGGCTTCAAGATCAAGGTGCGGCCGCGGCCGGACAGCGAGCGCGCGGCGCACACGGTGACCGCGGCGGCGCCGGTAAAGGCCGCGGCGCCAGGCGTGCCGGCCCGCGCGCGGCCGAGCCACAACACGCCGCTGCTGGTGCTCTACGGCTCCAATCTCGGCACCGCGGAGGAACTGGCGACACGCGTCGCCGATCTCGCCGAGGTGAACGGCTTCGCCACCAAACTCGCGCCGCTCGACGACGCGGTCGGCCACTTGCCGGAGCAGGGCGGAGTGCTGATCTTCTGCGCCTCCTACAACGGCGCGCCGCCGGACAATGCGACGCAGTTCGTCAAGTGGCTCGGCGGCGACCTGCCGAAGGATGCCTTCGCCAAGGTGACCTATGCGGTGTTCGGCTGCGGCAACAGCGACTGGACCGCGACCTACCAGTCGGTGCCGCGTCTGATCGACGAGCAGCTCGCGGCGCATGGCGCGCGCCGCGTGTTCGCGCGCGGCGAGGGCAATGCGCGCGAGGATCTCGACGGCCAGTTCGAGGCCTGGTTCGCCAAGCTCGGCCCGCGCGCGGTGAAGGCGTTCGGCATCGATGCTGCCTTCAGCCGCAGCGCCGACGATGCGCCGCTCTACACCATCGAGCCGGTGGCGCCGGCTCTCGGCAATGCCGTCGCCGCGCTCGGCGGCGCGGTGCCGATGAGGATTCTCGTCAATCGCGAGCTGCAGAACCGCGACGGGCCGGATGCGTCCGACCGCTCCACGCGGCACATCGAGGTCGAGCTGCCGGCGGGCATGAGCTACCGCGTCGGCGATCACCTCAGCGTGATGCCGCGCAACGACCCGGCGCTGGTCGATGCGGTGGCGCGGCGCTTCGGCTTCCTGCCGACCGATCAGGTTCGCCTCCATGTCGCGGAAGGGCGCCGCGCGCAGCTTCCATCCGGCGAGGCGATCTCGGTCGGGCGGCTGCTCGGCGAGTTCGTCGAGCTGCAGCAGATCGCCACGCGCAAGCAGATTCAGATCATGGCCGAGCACACCCGCTGCCCCGTGACCAAGCCGAAGCTGCTCGGCCTCGTCGGCGAGGAGGCCGTCGCGGACGCGCGCTATCGCGCCGAGGTGCTGGCGCGGCGCAAGTCGGTGTTCGATCTGCTGGAGGAGTTTCCGGCCTGCGAGCTGCCGTTCCACGCCTATCTCGAGATGCTGTCGCTGCTGGCGGCGCGCTACTACTCGATCTCGTCCTCGCCGTCGCGCGATCCGTCGCGCTGCAGCGTCACCGTCGGGGTGGTGCAGGGGCCGGCGGCGTCGGGCCGCGGCCTCTACAAGGGCATCTGCTCGAACTACCTGGCGAGCCGCCGTCCCGGCGACACCATCTACGCCACCGTGCGCGAGACGAAGGCCGGCTTCCGGCTGCCGGAGGATGCCGCGGTGCCGATCATCATGATCGGCCCCGGCACCGGACTGGCGCCGTTCCGCGGCTTCCTGCAGCAGCGCGCGGCGCAGAAAGCCGCCGGTGCGGCGCTCGGGCCGTCGCTGCTGTTCTTCGGCTGCCGCCATCCCGCGCAGGACTATCTCTATGCCGACGAGCTGAAGGCGTTCGCCGATCAGGGCATCGCCGAGCTGTCCGTCGCGTTCTCGCGCGCGGGGCCGGACAAGGTCTATGTGCAGCACCTGATCGGCCGGCAGAAGGATCGGGTCTGGGCGCTGATCGGGCAGGGCGCGATCATCTATGTCTGCGGCGACGGCGGCAGGATGGAGCCGGACGTCAAGGCGGCGCTGATGGCGATCCATCGCGACAAGACCGGCGGCGATGCCGATGCGGCGGCGCGCTGGATCGACGATCTCGGCGCCCGCAACCGCTATGTGCTCGACGTCTGGGCGGGGGGATAGGTTCGCAAGTCCCCGACGCGGCGATCGTCCCGATGCCGTCATCGCCGGGACAAGCCCGGGCATGACGATCTGCCTGTCCGGAGCCGCGACAGCCGATGCTAGTGCGTTTTCGAGCGAAGTGGAAACCGGTTCGCGTGAAGAAAACGCGTCAGTTCAACAATCTAGAGTCGTTCACCGTTTCCATGAAATGGTGAACGACTCTAGTGCGGCGTCTCTTTCGTGCCGCGTGCGTGGGCGGCGATCGCGTTGATGATCTGCGGCCATAGCGGGATCGGCAGCGCGTGGCCCATGCCCTCGATCATCACCAGCTTTGCGCCCGGGACCGACGCGGCGGTATCCCGGCCGGCCGCCGGCCGCACCAGCGGATCGACCGTGCCGTGAATGACCAGCGTCGGCACCTTCACGGCGGCGAGGCGTTCCTTGCGGCTGCCCGAGGCCAGGATGGCGCGAAGCTGCCGCGCCACGCCGGCCGGGCTGAGGCCACGCTCGAAAGTGCGCACCGCGCGCTCGTGATCGCGCGCCTCGTCCTCGGGGAAATGGCCGGCCCGCAGCACCTTCCAGGTCTCGATGAAGCGCGCGATGAAGGGGTCGCGCTCGATCACCGGCGGCTGCATCAGCAGCGCCGTGGCCTCGCGTGTCGGCCCCGGCAGCCGCGGATTGCCGGTGGTCGACATGATCGAGGTCAGCGTGCGCACCCGCTCCGGAAAGACCAGCGCCATTTCCTGCGCGATCATGCCGCCCATCGAGGCGCCGACGATGTGCGCGTCGCGGATGCGAAGCGCGTCGAGCAGGCCGACCACGTCGGTCGCCATGTCGCGCAGCGTATAGGGCGCGCGGACCGGAATGCGCAGCAGGCGCAGCTTGAGCAGCTCCAGCACGCCGAGCCGGCCGCCGCCGCTCAGCTTGGTCGAATGACCGATGTCCCGGTTGTCGAAGCGGATGACGCGGAAGCCGCGCTCCGCCAACTGGCGGCAGAAGTCGTCGTCCCAGTGAATCATCTGGGCGCCGAGCCCCATGATCAGCACCAGCGGGTCGGCATCGGAGTCGCCGAAGATATCGTAGCAGAGCTGGATGCCGTTGGCGGAAGCGAGCTGCGGCGGCTGATAGGGGACCTGGCGCTGGACCTGGTTCGGGATCTGGCTCACGTCGGGATTCCTCGATTGGACGCCGGTCATGACAGCGAAGGAATGCGGCGGTATCCGGAGACGCTTGAGGCGATATTGACCGGGATGGCGCAACAGTATGGAATGACCGGAAAAGAAAAGCGAGCGGCTTGGCTCGCACGACATCTGGAGGGACGCCGGTGGCAACCAAAGGCAGCGATCCGCTCGAGCTGTGGCATACCATGCTCGGCGAGATGGAGAAGGGCTTCAACGCCTTCGCCAACCAGGCGATGGCCTCGCCGGAGTTCAGCCGGACGATGAACCAGGTCGGCGGCGTGGCCGCCGGCGCCCAGAAGCAGTTCGGCGACCTGATGGAGCGCTATCTCGTCGCCATGAACCTGCCGAGCCGGGCGCAGCTCACCGCGATGGGCGAGCGGCTGCAGGCGGTCGAGGCGCAGCTTCACGAGATCAAGGCGCTGCTGCAGCAGGTCCATCACAATTCGGCGGCGAGCGAGCAGACCGTCGTCGCCATGCCGCGCCCGCCGCGGACGCGGCGGCCGCCCTCGTCGGCGGGAGACGCATCATGACCGCCGCGCCGGCCTTCGATCTCGGCGCGATCCAGGATCGCATCCAGACCGAGGTGCAGCGCGCGATCCAGCGCAGCATCAAGGGCGTGGAATATTTCGCCTCCTCCGGACCGACGCTGGGATCGACGCCGAAGGACACGCTGAACGCCCGCGGCACTCTGCGGCTTTATCACTACCGGCCGCTGGCGGATGAGATCTACCGCGTCCCGATCCTGATCGTGATGGCGACCACCAATCGCGGCTACATCCTCGACATGGTGCCGGGCCAGAGCTTTATCGAATTCCTGCTCAAGCAGGGCTACGACGTCTACATGCTGGACTGGACCGCGCCGACGCCCGAGGAGAAGTCGCTGCGGATGGAGGACTACGTTCTCGATTTCATTCCGGACTGCATCCGCAGGGTGCAGCGCGATTCCGGCGTGCAGGACGTCACGGTGATCGGCTACTGCTTCGGCGGCGTGCTGTCGCTGCTCTATGCCTCGATCTTCGCCGACGGTCCGCTGAAGAACCTGATCTGCTTCACCACGCCGATCGATTTCCGCCAGATGAAGCTGTTCTCCAGCTTCTCGGACCGCCGCTATTTCGACGTCGACCGGCTCGTCGACAGCGTCGGCAACATGCCGCCGGAGCTGATCCTGACCTCGTTCGAGATGCTGCGCCCGGCGTCGCGCGCCGCCGGCCAAGTGCAGCTCTGGGAGAACATCTGGAACGACGAATACGTCAAGTCCTACCGGATGTTCGACCGCTGGGCCAACGACACGCTGCCGCTGGCGGGCGAGTATTTCCGCCAGATCACCAAGGACCTGATGTGGGACAACAAGCTCTACAACAACACCATGACCGTTGGCGGCCGCAAGGCGGATCTCGGCGCGATCAGGGTGCCGATCCTGCATGCGGTGGCCGAGCACGACCACATCGTGCCTTACGACGCCGCGCGCCATCTGATCGAACGGATCGGATCGGCGGACAAGGAGGAGGTGGTCCTGAAGGGCGGCCACGTCAGCCTGGTCGCGGGCGCCAATGCCATCAAGCGGCTGTGGCCGAAACTCGATTCATGGTTGGGTGAGAGATCGACATGAGCAGCACCGAGAGACGTTCCTATCCGCGCCGGGTGGCGACCGAAGGCGGCGAGATCGAATTCCGCCTGATGGGGCCCGCGGACGAGGCGGCGGTGCTCGCCTTCGCCCGCGACCTGCCGGTGCACGACATGCTGTTCCTGCCGCGCAACATCAGCGAGCCGAAGGTGCTGACGGCCTGGATCAAGGAGATCGAGCGCGGCGCCATCACCAGTCTGCTGGTGGTCCATCAGGGGCGGGTGGTGGGCTGCGGCACCCTGGTGCGCGACCCGCTGTCATGGTCGCCGCATGTCGGAGAAATCCGCATGGTGATCGCCAAGGACGTGCGCGGTCTCGGCATCGGCCGGGCGCTGTCACAGGAGACCTTTGCGCTGGCGCTGGCGAGCGGCCTGGAAAAGCTGATCGTGCAGATGACGGTGGACCAGACCGCCGCGATCGCGATCTTCGAGGGGCTCGGCTTCAAGGCCGAGGCGCTGCTGCGCGACCACGTCCGGGATCGCGACGGGCACTATCACGATATCGTCGTGCTCGGGCACAACGTCGCCCAGGTCCGCGCCAAGCTTGAGGCCTATGGCCTGCCCGCCGCGGTCCAGGGCTGACGCGGCGTTCCATTTCAAGCCTCTGATCGGATTGAGAAAAAGCCCTGCGCATCCAGGCGCGGGGCGGGACTTCTCACGGATTTGTGATGTGGCGTTGCAACAACTATGTTGCGATGCACAAGTTGATATGGCATACAGGAATCACCCCGGGCCATCAAGGACGGGGCGGGCCCATAGCTCAACCGAGGATGGAGATTGTCATGACCACCGAAACCAATTCGACGCTGAACGGCATCAAGGACGCGTTCGCTCCGGTCACCGATGCGCTGAAGAGCTTCCAGAACGTTGACGTTCCCGAGGCCGCGCGTGAGTTCGTCAAGCGCGCCGCCGGCACCGCCAAGGAGCGTGCCGCGGATCTGCACAACGGCTCCGAGAAGGTCACCGCCGCGCTGGAGACCGCCGCCACCAATTCGGTCGGCGAGATCGCCAAGATCAGCCGCAACATTCAGCAGGCCTTCTATCAGGATGCCGAAACGTTCTTCAAGGGCATCGACAAGCTGGCGTCCGCCAAGTCGTTCAATGAGGCCTTCCAGATCCAGGCCGATCTGGCGCGCGCTCATGGCGAGACCCTGGTGGCTCGCGCCAAGTCGTCCACCGAGTATCTGGGCAAGCTGGTGACCGAGAGCGCCAAGTCGGCCCAGGAGAATTTCTCGAAGGCGGCGACTGCCTACGGCAAGTCCGCCTGATCACCTCCCGAAGACCACCGACTGTGAAGGCTCGCCCGCAAAGCGAGCCTTCTTTTTGTCTGCATGCAGGTTTTTGTCTGCATGATGGGGCGCTCCGGTCCGCGTGACGCCGGCGCGCCGGTCCAACACCGGGGACGCCGTTCACCGTTTCCATGGCATGGTGAAAGACTCTAGGATCGGCAGGGACGACGCAACGGGATGGCGATGGCGCGCAACGGCCAGACCAGTTTGATCGCGGCGGGCGGCGATGCCCGCAGCGTCGCTGAGCTGCGGCGGGTGAAGGAGCTCGCGACGCTGCTGCTGGCGATCAGCTTCGCCGTGTTCGTGACCGCCAAGATGCTGACGCCGTACCATCCGGCGCTGGGCTTCGTCGCCGCCTTCGCCGAGGCCGCGACCATCGGCGGCCTTGCCGACTGGTATGCCGTGGTGGCGCTGTTCCGCCATCCGCTCGGATTGCCGATCCCGCATACCGCCATCATCCAGAACAATCAGGATCGCATCGCCGACAAGCTGGGCGAGTTCATCGAGCAGCATTTCTTCGCCGCAGGGCCGGTGGAGGCGAAGCTGCGCGAGGTGGATTTTGCCTCGTTCATCGCCGAGTGGATGAGCGACGGCAAGCGCAGCGCCGACCTCGCGCGCTTCGTGCTGCGCCTCCTGCCGGAGGTGCTGTCCGCCGGCGAAAGCTCGGGCCTCAAGGACTTCGTCACGCGGCGGGTGATGGCGCAGCTGCAGTCGGTCGATCTCGCCCCGCTGGCGGCAGGCACCTTGCGGGCCTTCGTTGCCGAGGGGCGGCACCAGGTGCTGTTCGACGATCTGCTCACCGCCGTGCATGACGCGCTGTCGCAGCCGCAGACCATGGCGGCGTTCCGCGCCAAGATCCGCGACGAATTGCCGACGCTGCTCAAGCTCTATCGCACCGACGCTTTCCTGGTGAAGAAGATCATGGCCTCCGCCACCGCCTTCTTCGAAGAGGTGCGCAACGATCCGCAGCATCCGTTCCGCGGCGAGTTCGATCGCATGATGCTGTCGCTGGTCGACCGGATCTCGAGCGATCCCGCCTATGCCGGCCGTTTCGACGAGCTCAAGCGCGACCTGCTGGCGCGGCCGGAGCTGGGCGATCTGGCACGGCAGGTCTGGGCCAATGTGACGAGCTTCATCGAGAAGAGCGCTTCCGGCGAAAGCACGGTGCTGCAGCATCACCTGGCGCGGGTGTTCGTCGAGGCGGGGCGGGCGCTCGCCACCGATGCCGAGATGCGCGCCGAGATCAATCAGGGCCTTGTGATGGTGCTGCGCAGCTTCATCGCCGAGCAGAAGAGCGGGCTCGCCACCTTCATCGCCGACCAGGTCAAGGGCTGGGATATGACCCAGCTCATCACCCTGATCGAGGCCAATGTCGGCAAGGACCTGCAATACATCCGCTTCAACGGATCGCTGATCGGCGGGCTGGCCGGACTTGTGCTCTACAGCGTCGAAATCCTGCTGCCGCGGCTGTAGCGAATCGGTGGGGCGCGTTCCCGGCACGTGGAACCCGCGCCGCACAAGGCCGTTAATGCGCTTGAATTCGCAAAAACCCGCCCCTAGCTTGCTTAATGACGGCGGAATGTCGCCGGCGTGACGACACTTCGGTGTCTTGAAACGGACCGGCGTGCCTGTCGCCCGGCCGGCGATGAAAGGAAAGGTGATGTCCGCTACCGCCCAGACGCTGCCGCCGCCGTCCAGAACCCTGATGTTTCTGGAGGGCCGGGCGCTCACCGAGTTCGGCGCGTTTCTCGGCGCTCTGCCGCTGCTCAGCCTGGTGCCGCCCGGCGACGGCCATCCGGTGATCGTGCTGCCCGGCCTGCTCGCCAGCGACGTGTCGACCCGGCCGCTGCGCAGCTTCCTGAAGAGCCGCGGGTATGCCGTGCGCGGCTGGGGGCAGGGCCGCAATCTCGGCCTGCGCGACGGCGTGCAGGATGGCATGTTCGATCTCGTCAAGGCGATGACCGATCAGCACGGCCGCAAGGTCAGCCTGATCGGCTGGAGCCTCGGCGGGCTTTATGCGCGCCAGCTCGCCAAGATGATGCCGCAGCATGTGCGCTCCGTGATCTCGCTCGGCAGCCCGTTCGCGGCCGGACCGAAATCGACCAATGCCTGGCGCGTCTACGAATTCGCCAGCGGCCAGCGCGCCACGGATGCCGACGAGCGGTTCGGCGGCGCACTGGCGCAGCGGCCGCCGGTGCCGACCACGGCGATCTTCAGCCGCACCGACGGCATCTGCGCCTGGCAGGGCTGCATGGAAACGGCGTCGGCGCTGTCCGAGAGCATCGAGGTGCAGAGCAGCCATTGCGGCATGGCCCATCACCCCGCCGTGGTGTTCGCGGTGGCGGACCGGCTGGCGCAGCCGGAGGGCGACTGGAAGCCGTTCGACCGCAGCGGCTGGCGCAGCCTGGTCTATCCCGATCCGGACCGCTGACGCGCTTCGCGTTCCCCCGGCATGACGGCGAGGCCGGTCGATCAAAGCGATGGTGCTATCGCCCGCCGCCGGATGCCGCCGCGAGCGCGTCGGCGATGTAGCGCGGCAGCGCGAAGGCCGCCTGGTGCACCTCGGGCGTATAGTAGCGCGTCGCCAGTCCTTCGGCGCGCGACTGCAGCGCCGCCAGCGGCGCCGCCCGCGCGTCCTGCGTCTCGCTGGCCCAGCCGAGCGCCATGTGGCCGCCGAAATAGGTCGGCACCGCCACCACGTAGCAGGTGGCGATCGGGAAGGCGCGGGACAGGTTGCGCATGGCGCTGGCGAATTCGTCGCGCTGCATGAACGGTACGCCGCATTGCGTCACCACGATGCCGTTCGGCTTCAGGCAGCGCCGCAGGTCGGCGTAGAAAGCCTCGGTGAACAGCACCGCGCCGGGCCCGACCGGATCGGTGGAGTCGACCAGCACGACGTCGAAGCGCTGGCCGGTGTCGCGCGCGAAGGCGGCGCCGTCGGCGATCTCGATGGCAAAGCGCGGATCGGCGAAGGCGGCGGCGTTGAACTCGGCGAAATGCGTCCGCGCGAAATCGATCACGCCGGCGTCGATCTCCACCTGCAGCACGCGGGAAAGGCTCTTGTGCTTCAGCACCTCCTCGGCGAGGCCGCAATCGCCGCCGCCGATGATCAGCACGTCGCACGCCGCGCCATGGGCGAGAAGCGGCACGTGCGCCATCATCTCATGATAGACGAACTCATCGGCGCTGGTGACCTGCGTCGCCCCGTCCAGCAGCAGCACCTTGCCGAACAGATCGTTCTCGATCAGCTCGAGGCGCTGCTGCGCGGTGCCGGTGCTGTGCAGCACGCGCGCGACCTCGAACGAGATCCGCGCGTGGTCGAACGCGGTCTCGCTGAGCCACGGCCGCCTGGTCATGCGCCTTTTCCGCGGAGCAGTTCCTCGACCGCGATACGCGTCGGACGGAAGGCCGCCCGCAGCACCTCGATGCAGCGCGCAGGCTCGGCATCGCCGCACATGAAGACGTCCAGCGCGGCATAGCGCCGCTCCGGCCAGGAATGGATCGAGATGTGGCTTTCCGCCAGCACGGCCACGCCGCTGACGCCGCCGTTCGGCTCGAACGGATGCAGATGCATGTGCAGCAGCGTCGCGCCGGCGACATCGACGCAGCGCTTCAGCGTGTCCGAAATGTGATCGATGTCGTCCAGCCGCTCGGCATCGTAGAGATCGATGATCAGATGCGACCCGGCGCAAATGATCCCGTTCTTCTCGATGAAATGATCGGCTTGTGCCCGGACCGCCTCCGCGGCATGGGCGTGAAAATATTCTTCCTTTTGGGAGGCATTCAGCGAAACTGCGCCCATCCCCAATTGGAAGAGGGCGTCGCGAGACATGGCGTCCTCCCCAACCAGCAGATGAAGCCTGCAACAGTAGCTCAGGCGAGAGGTTATATAGGGGGAACTGCCGCGAGTTGCAATCTCATTCTCCGTCGACCGTGGATCGGGAGAATGTCTTGCCTGCCGCGCCCCCTGAAAATCCGGGCCGACGATGCAAAATCATCTGTCTGTTCCGCCGGCGGCCGAGCGGATCAGGAGCTGTTCGGACCGGCCGCCGATCGCATCGTCGTCGAAAGACGCCGTAGTGCGCCGTCACCCTGAGGCGCTGTCGCGCAGCGACAGCCTCGAAGGGCGACGGCACTGCCCCGTGTCATCCTTCGAGGCTCGGGCTTCGCCCTCGCGCCTCAGGATGACGCTTCGAGGCTCGCGGCTTGCGCCGCTCCGCAGGACGACATGCCATTTCGCGCGCACAATTTCCACTCAGACCACCGAGGCGGCGGGCTGGTGCGCCATCCGCGGCGATCCCGCCGCGATGTCAGGCCGCCCCGTCGGCGGTGCGGGTGACGATGTGGATCTTGGACTGCAGGGTGCGGTGGACCGGGCACTTGTCCGCGATCTCCATCAGTTTCTTCCGCTCCCCGGCGTCGAGATCGCCTTCGATAGCGATGACGCGCTCGATGTGATCGAGCAGGCCGGTCCGCGTCTCGCACTCGGCGCAATCGGCGGCGTGAATCTTGCGATGGGTCAGCGTCACGGTGACGTGCGCAAGCGGCAGCTTTTTGCGGGCGGCGTACATCCGCATCGTCATGGCGGTGCAGGCGCCGAGGCCGCTCAGCAGCAGATCATACGGCGTCGGGCCGCTGTCAGCGCCGCCGGCGGCGAGCGGTTCGTCGGCGAGCAGATGATGCGGCCCCACCGTGATGCGCTGCTGATAGGCGCTGACGCCGGTCTCCTGCACCACGACGCGGCGCGGCGCGGCATCGTCGCTTGCAGCGGCCGCCGCCGCTTCGGCGCTCGCGTCGAGATAGCGCGTGACCCATGCGGCGATGACGCCGCCGATATAGGCTGCGTCCTTGCCCTCGCTGACGAGATGATCGACGCCTGCGAGCGAGACGAAGCTTTTCGGATGGCGCGCCGCGACGAAAATCCGCGTCGCGTTGTCGATGCCGACGATCGCGTCGGCCGGCGCATGCAGGATCAGCAGGGCCTTGCGCAGCCGCGCCAGCGTGGGCGGGAGATTGTGCTCGGCGACCTCGTCGAGAAAGGCGCGCTTGATGCGGAACGCACGGCCAGCGAGTACGACCTCGGCCTCGCCGTCGCGGCGAATGGTATCGGCCTGCGCCTCGAGGAGGCCGGCGACATGGGACGGATCGGACGGCGCGCCGATCGTCACCACCGCCCTGGCATCGGGGATGCGCGCGGCCGCGGCGAGGCAGGCGGTGCCGCCGAGCGAATGGCCGATCAGGATCGCCGGTGCGCCATGCACGGCGCGGAGATGATCGGCGGCGGCGACGAGGTCGTCGACATTCGACGCGAAGCCGGTGTTGGCGAATTCGCCTTCGCTGGCGCCGATGCCGGTGAAATCGAAACGCAGCACTGCGATGCCGTGATCGGCCAGCGCCGCGGCGATGTGCCGCGCCGCCAGCACGTTCTGCCCGCAGGTGAAGCAGTGGGCCAACAGCGCATAGGCGCTCGGCGTCTGGTCGGGCAGGTCGAGGGTGGCGGCGAGCTGCTGGCCGTCATGTCCGGGAAAGTGAAAGCGTTCGCTGCGCATGTGCGGTCTCCTCGCCAAGTCGGGGGAGCCGCTGCGCGGCGCGCCGGACCCTGACGCGTTGCCTTCCTGACGCGTTGCCTATGGCGTTTTCGCGCGACGGGAAAACCGGTTCGCGTGAGAAAAACGCGCCAACTCACAGAGCGCCGGTTCTGATTCAATCAGAGCCGGGACGGCTCTAATAGCAAAGGCAGTTGGCGCGGTCCACGAACCGTGCCCTCCGACCAGGTGACGCGGCCGGCGGGGTCGAGCCGGAAATCGGCAATCCGCTTCAGCCATTCCTCGAGCGCCACGGTCATCTCCATCCGCGCCAGGTTCGATCCGACGCAGCGGTGGATGCCGAGGCCGAAGGCCGCATGGCGGTTCTCCTTGCGGTCGATCACCACCTTGTCGGCATCGGGAAACACGGCAGGATCACGATTGGCCGCGGGGAACGACAGCAGCACCATGTTGTCCGGCTTGACCGGGCAGCCGCTGATGGTGGTCTCCTTCATCACCTCTCGCGCCATGGTCACCGGCGCATAGGCGCGCAGGAATTCCTCGACCGCGGTGGGCATCAGCTCCGGCTCGGCAATCAGCCGCGCGCGGGCGAATTCCGGGCAGTTGGTCTTCGCCAGCCATGCCTTGTCCCTCAAGGCCGGGCCGGCACCACGCCGTCGCCGGCCTCGTGGGCATTGCCGTAATCGTCGAGCTCGAACAGCTCCGGCGCAAGCGACTTGCACCGGCTGTGGCCCTGGCACTTGTCGGGATCGACGTGAATCCTGAGACGTCCGGTCATGCCGTGTCGTTCCTCCCGTGGCTCCGTCCCGTGCCGTCTGTCTTTGTTGTCGCGCGGCACGATAGAATAACTCCGGCGCGGCGGCGCTGCCAGCCCCGCGCCGTTCAGGCCCGGATGGAATGAAGCCGGGATTTTCTGATTTCGCTCTGGCGGCTTACATCATGCGAGCCGGTTCGCCTCGCTCGCGCGGGTTTCAGCGCGGGTCGATCGGCGTGGTGCCGCGCAGGCCGAGGACGTCCTCGAGCATTTGCGCGCCGCTCAGCAGCCCGGCCTCGTTGCGCGGGCGCGCCACCACCTGCAGGCCGACCGGAAGGCCGCTGTCGGTGAAGCCGCACGGCAGCGACAGCGCCGGGCAGCAGACCAGCGTGATGGCATAGACGATGCCGAGCCATTCGACATAGTTGTCGAAGGTCTTGCCGGCGCATTCGGCGACGTAGCGATGCTCGACCGGGAACGGCGGCACGATCGTCGCCGGCGCCAGCAGCAGGTCGTAGGTCTCGAAGAACGCCAGCGCGCGGCGCGACATCGCGATGCGCTGCGCTTCCGCCCGCTCGATGTCCTCGATGCGCAGGGCCAGGCCCTGCTCGATGTTCCAGATCACCTCCGGCTTCAGCAGGTGGCGCTTCTCGCGCAGCAGCGCCGCCTTGCTGATGGCGAAGTCGAACGCGCGCAGCACGTGGAAGCACTCGTGGGCCTCGCGCAGGTCGGGATGAACCTCCTCGACGATGACCCCGGCCTCGGCGAGGCGCTCCGCCGCCTTGCGGGTGAGGCGCGCCACCTCGGCATCGACCGGCGTGATGCCGAGGTCGGGCGAGTAGGCGACGCGCCTGGGTTTCGCGCCTGAGCGGGCGGCATCGCGGAAGGACGTGGACAGCGCCGGCAGCGACAGCGGATCGGCCGGGTGCTCGCCGCACATCGCGTCGAGCAGCAGCGCGAGGTCGGCGACGTTGCGCGCCATCGGCCCCTGCACGCCGAGGGTGCGGTCGATCTTCGCGGCGGGCGTGTGGGCGACGCGGCCGACGCTCGGCCGCAAGCCGACGACGCCGCAGAAGCTCGCCGGATTCCGCAGCGAGCCGCCCATGTCGGAGCCGTGGGCGAGCCAGGCGGTGCCGCTGGCCAGCGCCGCCGCGGCGCCGCCGGAGGAGCCGGCCGCGGAGCGGGTGGTGTCCCACGGGTTCAGCGTCGGGCCGAACACCTCGTTGAAGGTGTTGGCGCCGGCGCCGAACTCCGGCGTGTTGGACTTGGCGTAGACGACGGCGCCATTGGCCTCGAGCCGCTCCACCAGGATGTCCGACTGCGCCGGGACGTTGTCGCGGAAGATCGGCGAGCCCTGGGTGGTGAGGACGCCGGCGACGTCGGTGAGATCCTTGATCGGGACCGGCATGCCGGCCAGCAGGCCGCGCTCGCCTGGCGGGCGTTTCATCAGGTCGCGGGCGTGATCGCGGGCGCGGTCGAAGCAGAGCGTCGGCAGCGCATTGACCTTGCCGTCGACGGCGGCGATCCGCGCCTCCAGCACGTCGAGCAGATCGAGCGGCGTGATCTCGCCGCCGGCCAGCTTGGCGACGATGGCGGTCGCGCTCTCACGGATCAAGGTCTGGTCGGCTGGCATCCTGTCTCTCCGATCGCTTCGCCCGGCTGCAACTGCGGCCTTGCGCGTCCAATCTAGTATCCGGCCGCGAGGCCGCCATCGACCGTGACGATCACGCCGGAGGTGTAGCCGGAGCGGTCCGAGGCGAGGAAGGCCATCAGGTCGGCGATCTCGCGCGGCTGCGCCGGGCGCTTCCGCGGCAGGCCGGCCTGGAATTCGCCGTAGCGGTTCTCGTCGCCGAACTGAAGGCGGGCCCGCGTCTTCATTTGCGTGATGTAGCGGTCGGTGGCGACCGGGCCGGGATTGATGCCCACCACGCGGATGTTGTCGGCGAGGCTCTTGCCGCCGAGCGCGCGGGTGAACGCCATCAGCGCCGCATTGCCGGCGCTGCCGCAGATATAGTTGGCGTCGAACTTCTCGCCGGCGGCGCCGATGTCGTTGACGATGACGCCGTGGCCGCGCGCCTTCATCTGCGCATAGACCAGGCGGGTGAGGTTGATGAAGCCGAACACCTTGAGGTCCCAGGCGTGGCGCCAGGTCGCCTCGTCGATATTGCCGAGCGGGCCGGCGGGAATGTCGCCGGCATTGTTGATCAGGATGTCGATGTCGGCGGCCTCGGCTGCGAGGCGGGCGATGTCGTCGGACTTGCGCAGGTCGGCGACGTGGATATCGGCGCCGACCTGGTGGGTCTGCCGCAGCCGCTCGGCCAGCGCCGTGAGCAGATCACGGCTGCGGGCGGCGAGGCGGAGGTCGCAGCCCTCCTCGGCGAAGGCTTCCGCGGCAGCCGCGCCGATGCCTTTCGACGCGCCGGTGATGAGCACGCGTTTGCCGCGCAGATGAAGGTCCATGGAGGGCTCTTGTCTCGAATGCTTCCGGGGTTTGGCGCGGATGCGGGATGCGTTCGCGCCGATCCTGTCATCGCGGGCGCAGCGAGGCAATCCCGAAAGCGCGAACAGCCGCATTGCAGGGAGAGGAGAGCGCGGGTCAGAGATAGCCTTCCCCGGCTTCCGCGGCAAAACGGCCGGGATCGCCCTCCCAGACGATCCGCGCATGCTCGAGCACATAGACGCGGTCGGCATGGGGCAGGGCGAAGGTCACGTTCTGCTCGCCGAGCAGCACGGTGATCGAGGTGGTCTGCCGCAGTTTCTCCAATGCCTTGGAAAGCTGCTCGAGGATCACCGGGGCGAGGCCCAGCGTCGGCTCGTCGAGGATCAGGATCTTCGGCTTCATCATCAGCGCGCGGCCGATCGCCAGCATCTGCTGCTCGCCGCCGGACAGCGTCTGCGCCATCTGGCCCTGCCGCTGCTTCAGGATCGGGAACAGCTCGAACAGCCATTCCAACTGCGCGTCCTTGTCGGCGGGGGTGAGATGCTGGCCGCCGAGATCGAGATTCTCCCGCACCGTCATCTCGCCGAACAGTTCGCGGGTCTCGGGGCACTGCACCAGCCCGCTGCGCGCGATCTTCGCCGGGCTGAGGCCGCGCAGGCTCTCGCCGTCGCGGCGAATTTCGCCGCTATGGGGCAGGAAGCCGGAAATGGTGTTGAACAGCGTGGTCTTGCCGGCGCCGTTGAGTCCGACGATGGAGACGAACTCGCCGCGGTGGACATGGATCGAGACGTTCTGCAGCGCCTGCGCCTTGCCGTAGTGGACGCTGACGTTCTCCACCTGCAGCAGCGGCACCGTGTCGGTGAAGTTGGCCTCGGGGCGCGCGGAGGTCTCGATGGCGCCGCCGAGATAGACACGCCGCACGGTTTCGTTGCGCATCACCTCCTCGGCGCGGCCGGAGGCGATCTCCTCGCCGAGATACATCGCCAGCACGCGGTCCACCAGCGCGGCGACGCTCTTGACGTTGTGATCCACCAGCATCACGGCGCGGCCCTCGTCGCGGAAGCTGCGGATCAGGTCGGAGAAGGTGGCGACCTCCGCCAGCGTCAGCCCGGCGAAAGGCTCGTCGACCAGCACCACCTTGGGATCGCGGGCGATCGCCTTGGCGAGCTCGAGCCGGCGCAGATCGGCGAAGGGCAGCGTCGGCGGCCGGCGGTTCATGACCTCGGCGAGGCCGACGCGCTCGGCGATCCATTTCGCGCGCTCGGTCAGCGCCTTGTTCGGCAGCAGCATCAGCAGGCTGTCGGGCAGCAGCGCGACCATGATGTTCTCCAGCACGGTCTGTCGGTTGAGCGGCCGCGAATGCTGGAACACCATGCCGAAGCCGCGCCGCGCGATGCGGTGCGAAGGCCAGCCGGCGACGTCGTGGCCCTCGAACAGCACCGAGCCGGCGGTCGGCCGCTCGATGCCCATGATCGATTTCATGGCCGTGGACTTGCCCGAACCGTTGGGACCGATCAGGCCGAAAATCTCGCCGGCGCGCAGCTCGAAGCTGAGATTCTTCACGGCGGTGAGGCCGCCGAAGCGCTTGGTGAGGTTGCGGACCTCGAGCACCGGTGCCGTGGTCGTCGTCGCGTTCATGAGCGGGCCTCGCGTGACAGCACCGAGCCCAGGAATCCGCTCGGAAAGAACAGGATGACGACGAGGGCGACGGCGGAGACGATGAAGGTGGCGAGTTCGCCGGTCGGGCGCAGGAATTCGCCGGCGACGATCAGGAAGATCGCGCCGAGCGCCGCGCCGAGCACGGTGCGCCGCCCGCCCAGCACCGCGGCGACGATGACCTGGACGCCGACGGCGATGTCGATCACGGTGCCGACCGAGGCGGTGCCGAAGTAGAACACCAGCAGCGCCCCCGACAGGCCGGAGAAGAAGGCGCTGACGATGAAGGCGGCGAGCTTGTGCTTGACGATGTTGAAGCCGAGCGCGCCGGCCTGCACCGGATCCTGTCCGCTCGCCTGCAGCACGAGACCGACCGGGGACTGCGACAGCCCGAACAGGATCGCCCCGCTGACGGTCATGAAGCCCAGTGCGATCCAATAGTTGACCCCGGCGTCGATCGACAGCACGTCGGGAATGGTCAGCCCGATCTCGCCGCCGGTGAGGTCGGCGAACACCACGATGAAGTTCTGCAGGATCAGCACCGCGACCAGCGTGGTGAGGCCGAAATAGGGGCCGCGCACCCGCAGCGCCGGCATCGCCAGCACCAGCCCGGCGAGCACCGCGGCCAGCGCGCCGAGCGCGATGCAGAGCGTCATCGGCAGGCTGAACTGGGCGTTGAGGATGCCCGCGGTATAGGCGCCGGTGCCGATCAGGAAGGTCGGCCCGAAATTGACCTCGCCGGCGAAGCCGAACAGAAGGTCCCACGACATCGAGAAGACGCCGAAATAATAGGCGACCGTGAGCAGGCCGAGGATATAGCCCGAGACGTACCACGGCAGCGTCGCGGCGACGATCACCACCAGCACCGCGATCCAGAACAGCGGTTTCTTGAAGACAGCGAACATGGCTAGCGCCTCCCCAGGAGGCCCTGCGGCCGGATATACATCACGATCACCAGCAGCAGCAGGGCAGGGATGGTCCGGTAAGCGGGCGATATCATGTAGGCGGTGAAGGTTTCGAGGTAGCCGACCACGAAGGCGGCGATCAGCGAGCCGGAGACGCTGCCAAGGCCGCCGAGCACCACGATGGAGAAGGCGCTCGCGGTGAGCGGGCCGACGCTGTAGGAGCTGACGCCGAGGAACATGCCGAGCAGCACCCCGGCGATCCCGGCCAGCACGCCGTAGATCAGCCACACCACGATATAGATGCTGGTCAGCTCGAAGCCGAGGATGGTGACGCCGCGCGGATTCATCGATGCGGCCAGCACCACCTTGCCGGTGCGGGTGCGGTTGACCAGGATCCAGAGCAGGGCGATGACCAGACAGCACACCACCGCGGTGAAGATCTCGTTCCGCGGCGTGCGGACACCGACGATGTTGACCACGCCCTCGATGATCGGCAGCACGGTCTTGGCGTTATTGGTGAAGAAATAAGCGATCGCTTCCTGGATCATGATGCCCCAGAGCAGCGTCGCGGTGAGGACGAAGATTTCCTTTTCCTCGTTCGGAATTTTCCGCGAGCGCTGGATCGGCTGCACCACGACGAAATAGGTGGCGAGGGCGCACAGCGTCGCCGCCGCGATGCCGAGCAGCGCGCCGGAGTAGCTGTCGACCTGCAGGATGCTGCCTGCGGCCCAGGCCACCACGGCGGCCAGCACCATGATGGCGCCGTGCGATAGGTTCAAAACGCCGGAAACGCCGAAGATGAGAGTGAAGCCGGTGGCGCCGAGCGCATAAAGCGCGCTGATGGCAAAACCGTCGATCAGGATCTGTAGGGCAAGCATCGACACCCGCCGTGGCGGCT
>Ga0180222_1000581_pt1 | contig 50882 bp, 45 predicted proteins | sample eDN5th37CKraftOP_FD_151336 | JGI IMG/M metagenome (GOLD analysis project Ga0180222, IMG submission 151336) | Enriched Organic Plus compost microbial communities from Emeryville, California, USA - eDNA 5th pass 37_C Kraft OP (version 2) (version 2) ...
GCGGTGGATGCGCTCGAAGCTTGTCGCCAGCACCGCCCGCGTGCCCAGAAGCGCCGCCCCCTTGGCCGCCCAGTCGCGCGACGAGCCCATGCCGTAACGCTCGCCCGCGACGATGACGACCGGGGTGGAGCTCTCGCGGTAATGCTCGGCCGCGCGCCAGAGCGGCAGGATCCGCCCGTCGGGCAGGATGGTGCTGCCGGGCGGGATGTCCTCGGCCAGCAGGTTGCGCACCGATTTGTTGGTGAAGAGCCCGCGCAGCATCGCCTGCCAATTGCCGCGCCGCGAGGAGAAGACGTTGAGGTCGTCGGGCCTCTCGCCGCGCTCGATCAGGTAGCGGCCGGCCTCGCTGTCGGCCGGGATGGCGCCGGCGGGCGAGATGTGGTCGGTGGTGATGTCGTCGCCCAGCACCAGGATCGGCGCCGCCACGATCTGCCGCGGCCGCGTGCCGGCGAAATCCGCGAAGGGCGGCCGGCGGATATAGGTCGAGGCCGGATCCCAGGGAAACAGCGGCGCGTCCGGGGCGTCGAGGTCGCGCCAGAGCCCGCTCGCCTCGGCCTGGTCATAGGCGGCGGCATAGTCGTCGGCATCCTGCGCCCGGGCCAGAGCCGCGTCGATCTCGGCCCCCGAGGGCCAGAGATCGGCCAGCCCCACGCCCGGCGCGATCTCGTCGTGCAGGATGTCGCGTTCGACGTCTCCGGCCAGGGCGAAGGCCACGACCAGCGGCGGCGAGGCAAGGAAGCCGGCCTCCAGCTGCGGATGCACCCGGCCGGGAAAGTTGCGATTGCCCGACAGGACCGCGACCTGCAGCCGACCCGCGGCCTGCGCCTCGACGGCCGTGTCCGGCAGCGGACCGGAATTGCCGATGCAGGTGGTGCAGCCATAGCCGACGATGCCGAAACCGACGGCCTCCAGATCCTCCAGCAGGCCGGCGCGCTCCAGATAGCGCTGCGCGGTGGGCGATCCCGGCGCCAGCGAGGTCTTGACATGGGCGGGCGGGCGCAGCCCCAGGGCGCGGGCCTTGCGCGCGACCAGGCCCGCGGCGACCAGCAGGCGCGGGTCGCTGGTATTGGTGCAGCTGGTGATGGCGGCGATGGCGACGGCGCCGTCCGGCGCCTGGCCCGGCGGGGCGGGAAGGGGCGCATGGCCGCGCATCGCCGCCGTGGCCTGCGCCGTGGCCGAGGCCGGGATGCGGTCCTGCGGCCGGCGGGGGCCGGCGACGCTGACCTCGACCGCGCCCAGGTCCAACGCGACCACTTCGGTAAAGACCGGGCTCTGGCTTGGATCGAACCACAGGCTCTGGCGGCGGCAGTATTCCTCGACCAGCGCGCAATGTGCGGGCGTGCGGCCGGTCTGGTGCAGATAGGCGATGGTCGCCTGATCGACCGGGAAGAAGCCGGAATTGCCGCCGAATTCCGGCGTCATGTTGGCGACGACCGCGCGATCCCCGGCCGAGAGCGCCGAGACGCCGGGTCCGAAGAACTCGACGAAACGGTCGGCCAGGTCGATGCGGCGCAGGGTTTCGGTCACGGTCAGGGCCAGGTCGGTCGCGGTCACGCCCTCGCGCAGCCGCCCGGTCAGGCGCACGCCCACCACTTCGGGCACGCGCAGCATCACCGGCATGCCGAACATCACGCTTTCCGCCTCGATTCCGCCGACGCCCCAGGCCAGCACGCCGATGCCGTTGATCATCGGCGTATGGCTGTCGGTGCCGATCAGCGTGTCGGGCATGATCCAGCCGTCGCGTTCCGTCACCACCGTCGCCAGCCGTTCCAGGTTCAGCGTGTGCATGATGCCGGTTCCCGGCGGGTGGACGCGGAAATTCGACAGACTGTTCGTGGCCCATTTCATGAAGCGGTAACGCTCGGCATTGCGGCGGTATTCGTTCTGGATGTTGCGGGCCATGGCGCCGGGCGCGGCATAGGCGTCCACCGCCAGCGAATGATCGGTCGAGACATCGACCGGCAGCACCGGGTTCAGAAGCTGCGGGTCATGCCCGGCCTCGGCCAGGGCCGAGCGCATGGCGGCGATATCGACCAGCGCCGGGCCGCATGTGGTGTCGTGCATCAGCACGCGGCCGGGCAGGAAGGGGATCTCGGCCTCCGAGCGGCCGGTTTCCAGCCAGGCGAGGATCGCGGCACGGGCGGCCTGCGGGTCGGGCGCATTGCGCAGCACGTTTTCCAGCAGCAGGCGATGGATATGCGGCAGGCGGATCAGGTCGGCACCCGCGGCGGCGGGCAGGTCGATGATCTTCTGGCCCCGAATCGTGCTGGCGAACGGCATGCGCTTCCTCCCTGCTGATGAGAGAGGGATAGCATTATCTAATTATGAAATGCAATTACTCAAACAACGCCGCCTTGATGTTCCCGGCCTCGCGGATATGGCTGTAAAGGAAGGTCGCGGCGGCCTGCATGTCGCGCTGTTCGATCAGGTCGAGGATCTGCAGATGCTCGCGGCATTGCTGCGGCAGGCGCGAGCGGTCGTGGGTGATCGAATATTCCATCAGCCGGCGCACCCGGTTCACCCGCCGCACCGCGTCCAGGAAGAATTCGTTGCTGGCGCAGGTCATCAGCATCTCGTGGAACTCGATATTGGTGCCGAACACCTTTTGCCGGCTTTCGCTTTCATAGCTCGCCAGCAGTTCCTGCTGGTGGCGGCGGGCATCGGCAAAGGCCGCTTGGTCGATGCGGAAGCTCGGCAGCAGCAGCGCCTGCATCTCGATGGCGGCGCGGAACTGGTAGGCATCGGAATAGGCCTTGCGCGAGGTCAGGATCTCGCGGAATTCCCAGCCGTTGCCGGGCAGTCGCTCGATCCAGCCCTCGTCGGCGATCTGGTGCAACACGCGCAGCAGCCGCCCGCGCGCCACGCCGTAAAGCCGCATCAGCTCGTTCTCGCTGAGCCGGTCGGGCAGCCGGCGGGCCAGGCAATCGGCGGCGATGCGGTCGTAAAGCGCGTCATCGGCGGCCGCATCCGTGTCCATCTCGGGGATTTCATCGGCATTGCAGGCCAGGAAATAGCCGCGGTTCGGCTCGGACTGGACGATGCCCATCTGCTCCAGCTTCTTCAGCGCGCTGACGATGGGCTGGCGCGAGACCTTGAAGCTGTCGGCCAGAAGCTGGGCCGGCAGGTGCTGGCCGGCCTGCATGTTCTGCGCCCGCGCGTGATCGACGATCCGGGCGATGATCTGGGGGGACAGGCTGACGCGCGCCATGGGCTCTCCTTCGGATTGCCCGCAATATCAGGGGCGGGATACCGTCATGCAAGAGGCGCGGCCCTGCGGCCGCGCCTTGTCTGCGATCAATCCTCGTCCTGCCGGAACCGGGCCAGGCCCTTGAAGAGGAAGGGGGCGACCAGCGCCAGCGTGGCAATGGCGATCATCGTGGCCGAGCCGGGATGCTGCAGCAGGATCATTGGGTCGCCCAGGCTCATCTGCAGCGCGCGGCGTAGCTGGCTGTCGGCGAGCGGGCCCAGGATCAGGCCCACCACCACCGGCGCGACCGGATAGTCGTATCGCCGCATGACGAAGCCCAGCAGGCCGAAACCGACCAGCAGCATCAGCTCGACCACCGAAGGATTGGCGGCGATGGTGCCCATGCAGGCAAAGACCAGGATGCCGGCGTAAAGCCAGGGCAGCGGGATCTTCAGCAGCCGCACCCAAAGCCCGACCAGCGGCAGGTTCAGCACCAGCAGCATGATATTGGCTATGAAGAGTGAGGCGACGAGGCCCCAGACCAGCGCCGGATGCTGCACGAAAAGCAGCGGGCCGGGTTGCAGGTTGTATTGCTGGAACCCGGCCAGCATGACTGCCGCCGTGGCCGAGGTCGGAAGGCCCAGCGTCAAGAGCGGCACCAGCGTTCCCGCGGCCGAGGCGTTGTTGGCCGCCTCGGGGCCGGCCACGCCCTCGATGGCGCCCTGGCCGAATTCCTCGGGCTTTTCCGCCAGCTTCCGCTCCATCGTGTAGCTGAGGAAGGTCGGGATCTCGGCGCCGCCGGCTGGCAGGGCGCCGATGGGGAAGCCGACCGCCGTGCCGCGCAGCCAGGGCTTCCACGACCGCCGCCAATCCTCGCGCGACATCCAGATCGAGCCCTTGATCGCCATGGGCTTTTCGTCGTTGAACAGGTGGCGCGAGGCGACGAACAGGCATTCCCCCAGGGCGAACAGGCCCACGGCCAGCGTCGTGACCTCGATCCCGTCCAGCAGGTTCGGCACGCCGAAGGCCAGCCGCGTCTGCCCGGTCAACTGGTCGATACCGATCAGCCCCAGCCACAAGCCGATGCCCAGGCTGGTCAATCCGCGCAGGGGCGACGAGCCGAAGGTGGCCGAGACGGTGACGAAGGCGATCAGCATCAGCCCGAAATAGTCCCAAGGCCCGAACTTCACCGCCACCTTAACCAGGATCGGCGCAAAGAACGCGAGCCCCGCCGTGGCGATCAGCGCCGCGACGAAAGAGCCGATTGCGGCGGTCGCCAGCGCCGGGCCGCCGCGACCGCGCCGGGCCATCTGGTTGCCCTCGAGCGCCGTGACGACCGAGGCGCTTTCGCCGGGCGTGTTCAGCAGGATCGCGGTGGTCGAGCCGCCATACATGCCGCCGTAATAGATGCCCGCGAACATGATGAGCGAGCCGCCCGGGTCCAGCTTGAAGGTGATCGGCAGCAGCAGGGCGACCGTCAGGGCCGGGCCGATCCCCGGCAGCACGCCGACGGCAGTGCCCAGCAGGACGCCGATGGCCGCGAACATCAGGTTCATCGGGTCCAGCGCGGTGCCGAAACCATGCATCAGGTGGATGAGCGAATCCATGGCGCCCCTCTCAGAACAGCCGCTCGAACGGGCCCATGGGCAGGGCCAGCGTCAGCAGCTTGTTGAACAGCAGGAAGATGACCGTCGCCAGCACGAAACCCAGCGCCAGATCGGCCGGAAACGCCTTGCGGCCAAAGGCCCGGGCCGTGAAGGCGAAGAGCAGGGTGGAGCCCAGGATGAAGCCGGCCCCGAACCATAGCGCTGCGACCAGGCTGCCAAGGCCGAGCGCGACCCAGCCCACCGCTTTCCAGTCGCTGGGGCTGGCGTCGCCCTGCCAGCGAAAGGCGGCAAGGATGTGGCCGGCGCCCATGAGTGCAAGGAAGGCCGCGACGAAATAGGAGGCGGCATCGGCCCCCATGCCATAGCCAGCACGGATCTGCATGGTACTGGCGTCGCGCCAGGTGACGAAGGCCAGCGCAAGAAGCGCTGCGCCGATGACGAGCGTGGGCCTGTGCAGGCTGCTGGCGGTCGGTGTGGACAAGACGTTGCCTCCCATCGTCAGGGGCACGGGGGCGCAGGGCCCCCGCTGCGGTCAGTCGGCGAGGCCGATGGAATTGAGGATCGAATGGACGCGCCCGGTCTCGGACGTCAGGAAACCGGCGAATTCGGCCGAGGGGGCGTAATAGTCCGACCATCCGCGCGCCTTGATGAGTTCCTGCCACTCGGGCGACTGCACGGTCTTGCCGACAGCCTTTTCCAGCACGGCCTTGTCCTCGGCGCTGATGTCGGGGCCGGCGAAGATGCCGCGCCAGTTCACCAGCTCGATGTCGATGCCCTGCGCTTTCAGCGGCTGGGCGGCGATGCCCTCGATGGGCTCGGGATAAGAGATTGCCAGCGCCCGCAGGTCGCCGGATTCGATCTGCCCCTGCCATTCGCCATATCCCGAGACCCCGGCCGTCACCTGTCCGCCCAGCATGGCGGCCAGCGATTCGCCGCCGCCGGAATAGGCGATGTAGTTCACCTTGGCAGGGTCGATGCCGGCCGCCTGGGTCACAAGTGCTGCCAGGATGTGATCCGCGCCCCCGGCCGAGCCGCCGGCCCAGATCGTGCGCTCGACATCTTGCCTGATGCCCTCCATCAGGTCCGCCATGGTCTGATAGGGGGACGACGCCGGCACGACGATGACCAGCGGATCGCCGGTCAGCCGGGCGATGGGCGTGACCTTGGTAAGGTCATGGGGCGCCTTGTTGGTGATGATTGCGCCGACCATGGTGATGCCGCCGACCAGCATCTGATCCGGGCTGCCCTTGGCGCCCTGGACGAATTGCGCCAGCCCCACCGTGCCGCCCGCACCGGGGACGTTGACGACCTGCACGCTGCGCGCTTTGCCGGTTGCCATCATCACTTCTTGCAGCGACCGCGCGGCCGCGTCCCAGCCGCCGCCGGCACCGGCCGGGGCGGTGATCGTCAGTTCAAGATCCTGCGCTTGCACCGACGTTGCGGGCAGAACGGCAGCAGCGGCCATCATCCAGGCTGCCGCCAGCCCGGAGTGAAGATATGTCATGGTTTCCTCCCTTGAGTCGCCGTAACCGGCTCGACTCCATTAATGCATGATGAGATTATAAAATGCAATAATGCAAATCGGGAGCGGTAAGAAGGGCTCTACCGGTCCGGCATCACCAGCCGGGCAGCCACTGGGGTATCCCGCGCGAAGAGCGTTCCTCGCGCTGGACCATGGCCGATATCTGCTGTCTCGCCATGACCGGCAAGAAGCCTGACCCGACCGAGGCGCTTTATGTTCAGATCCTGATCGGCCTGCTGATCTCAAACGGGCCAGGGTCGATCACGGCGCAGGGTGCCAAGGGCGCGGTTTCGGCGGATGGGCCGCAGACGCCGGACCGGGTCCAGATCAACAAGGCCATGGTCGGTTTTCTGACCCATTCCGGCTACAGCCACGGCGGCAACGGATTCGAGGGCATGGCCTTCCTGCTGGATCAGTTCCGCGACAAGGGGCTGAAGGATCCGACCGATCCGAACCACGGGCTGGACCTGACCGCGATGGCACGCGACTTCGCCTTGGCCTACAAGCGCGACAAGGCGACGGCCAAGGAGCTGGGGACCGAGGTTCGCGCCTTGCCGGGGGTGTGAACCGCGACGATCAGGACCGCCCGGTCTATGGCGGTACACCCTCCGACTTCGCCGTGGTGCAGGCGATCCAGGAGATGAAGGCGCGCAGGCTGCGGGTAACCTTCTATCCCTTCATCCTGATGGACGTTCCGCCCGGCAACACCCTGCCGAACCCCTATTCCGACAACGCCGCCGAGACCGGCCAACCTGCCTTCCCGTGGCGGGGCCGGATCACCTGTTCTCCGGCTGCGGGGTTCGCGGGGAGCGTCGACAAGACCCCGACGGCGGCGACGCAGGTCGCGGCGCTATTCGGCGGGGCTACACCCGCGAACTTCTCCGTATCTGGCGAAACCGTCAACTGGACCGGCCCTGCCGGTGACTGGGGCCTGCGCCGGATGATCCTGCACTATGCCCATCTCTGTGCGGCCGCCGGGGGCGTCGATGCCTTCCTGATCGGCTCGGAGATGCGCGGGCTGACCACCATCCGCTCGGGCGCCAGCAGCTACCCCGCCGTGCAGGCCTTCCGTGATCTGGCGGCAGCCGTGCGCGCCATCCTCGGGCCGGGCACGAAGATCAGCTACGCGGCCGACTGGTCGGAGTATTTCGGGCACCAGCCAGGCGATGGCAGCGGCGACATGTTCTTCCATCTCGATCCGCTCTGGGCCGATCCCGAGATCGATTTCGTCGGCATCGACAACTACATGCCACTGTCCGACTGGCGCGACGGGTTCGAGCATGCCGACGCCGCCGATGGCTGGCCTGCCATCTACGACCGGGCCTACCTTCAGGCGCACATCGCCGGCGGCGAAGGGTTCGACTGGTTCTACTCCTCGGCCGCCGACCGCACCGCGCAGGTCCGCACCCCGATTACCGACGGCGCCCACGACAAGCCATGGGTCTTCCGATACAAGGATCTGCTCGCCTGGTGGTCTAACCCGCATTACAACCGCCCGGGTGGGGTGGAGAGCGGCACGCCGACGGCATGGGTGCCGCAGTCGAAGCCGATCTGGTTCACCGAGCTCGGCTGCCCGGCCATCGACCGCGGCACCAACCAGCCGAATGTCTTTTTTGATCCGAAGTCGTCAGAGAGCTTCACGCCGTACTTCTCGCGCGGCTGGCGCGACGACGCCATCCAGCGCGCCTATCTGGAGGCGACGTATCTCTGGTGGGGTCAGGGCGCGAACAACCCGCTGTCTACCGTCTACGGAGGCCGGATGGTGCATGTCCCCGAATGCGCCGCCTGGACCTGGAACGCGCGGCCCTATCCCTTCTTCCCGGCACTGACCGGCGTCTGGACTGATGGTCCGAACTGGCGGCTCGGCCATTGGCTCACCGGGCGGCTGGGCGCGGTCTCGCTCGCGGCCCTCGTCCGGCACCTGTGCCTGCGCGTCGGGTTGCCCGAAAGCCGCATCGACGTCACCGGCCTGTGGGGCGCGGTCGAGGGCTTTGTCATCGGGGCGCTGGAAAGCCCGCGTGCCTCGATCACCACGCTTGCACGGCATTTCGGCTTCGATGCCGTCGAGACCGAGGACGTGATCCGCTTTGTCATGCGCGGCCGGGCCTCCATCGCGACCGTCGCGCCCGACGATCTTGTCGCCACACGCGAGGGCGACGTGCTGGAACTGACGCGCGGCCAGGAGACCGAGCTGCCGCAGGCGCTGAAATGGCAGCTGGCCCGTGCCGACGAGGATTACGACGCCGCCCTCGTCGAGGCGCGGCGCATCACGGTGGACACGACCCGGATCGCCTCGGAATCCTTCCCGATGGCGGTGCCGCCCGAGGAGGCCGAGCGCCGCTGCCGCCGCGCACTGATGGAGGCGTGGGTGGGGCGCGAGACGGCGGCGTTCCGCCTGCCGCCCTCGCGGCTTGCGCTCGATCCCGCCGACGTCATCCGGCTCGCCCATGACGGGCGGGAGATCGAGTTCCGTCTCGTCTCCGTCGCGGATGCCGAAGCCCGCGGTATCGAGGCGGTCCGCCAGGACCGGGCGACCTACGACCTGCCGCCCGGCGATCCCCGCGCGGCGTCGCTGACGCGCGCTGTCGTGTTCGGGGCGCCGGATGCGGTGCTGATGGACCTGCCGCAGCTGACCGAGGACCAGCCCGCGCATCGGCCGCTGGTCGGCGCGCACGCCGTGCCCTGGCCGGGCGAGATGGCGGTGTTCCGCAGTCCTTCGACGGACGGGTTCGAACTGCTGACCAGCTTCGGCGCGCGAGCCCGCCTCGGCGCGCTGGTCTCGGACTTCTACGCGGGGCCGACGTCGCGCTTCGACCTCGGCAACGCTCTGGTCATCGATCTGCTGACCGGCACGCTGGAGAGCGTCACCGACCTGACCTTGTTCGGCGGTGCGAACGCGCTCGCCGTCGAGAGCGCACCCGGCGCTTGGGAGATCGTGCAGGCGGGCGTGGCCGAACTGCTGGCGCCCGGTCGCTACCGCCTGACCCGGCTCCTGCGCGGCCAGCGCGGCACCGAGGGTGCGATGGGCAACCCGACCCCGGCCGGTGCCCGCATGGCGGTGCTGGACGCCTCGTTGAAACCGCTGCCCATCGCCGAGGCCGATCTCGGCATCCCCTGGAACTGGCGCATCGGCCCGGCGAGCCGCCCGGTCAGCGACGAGACCTATGTGGCGCAGAGCTTCACGCCGGTGGGCATGGGGCTGCGGCCGTTCTCGGTCGCCCATGTCGAGCAGCCATGGCGCACGCCGCGCACACCGGCCGACCTCACAATCCGCTGGACGCGGCGGTCCCGCGTGCTCTCGGCCGACAACTGGGGCGCGGTCGAAGTGCCGCTCGCCGAGGAAGTTGAAGCTTACCAGGTCGAGATCCTCGACGGCGCCGCCGTGAAGCGGGTGCTCGGCACGGGCACCACCAACGCGCTCTACACCGCCGCCCAGCAGACCGCCGATTGGGGCGCACCGCTCGGCCCCGGCAACACCCTCACCATTCGCATCTTCCAGCTCTCCGCCCTCGTCGGGCGGGGCGCGGCGCAGATCGTCACCCTCACCTTCTGAAGGCCATCCCATGTCCGACGCCACCACCCATCTCCTGCTGCCCTACATTCTGGCGGCGCAGGCCCAGAAGCATGTCACCCACAACGAGGCGCTGCGGCTGCTCGACGGGCTCGTGCAGCTCTCGGTTCTAGACCGGGATCTGACCGCGCCTCCCGGCAGCCCCGCCGACGGTGACCGCTACATTGTGGCGTCGGGCGCCATCGGGGCGTGGACAGGCTGGGACCTGAACGTCGCGCTCTGGACCGACGGGGCCTGGCTTCGCCTTCCGCCACGGACCGGCTGGCGGGCGTGGGTCGAGGACGAGGGGCTGCTGCTGGTCTACGACGGCGCAGGCTGGGTCGGGACCACTCCCGCTGCGCTGCAGAACCTTGCGTTGCTGGGGCTGGGCACCACGGCCGACCCGGCCAATCCGTTCTCGGCCAAGCTCAACGCCGCGCTCTGGACCGCGAAGACTGTCGCGGAAGGCGGCACGGGCGATCTCTTCTACACCATGAACAAGGAAGCCGCCGGTCGCGACCTCGGGCTTACCTTCCAGACCGGCTATGTCACCAAGGCGCTGATGGGCCTGTTCGGTTCGGACAGGTTCCGGCTCGCGGTCTCCGCCGACGGCAGCACCTTCTTCGATGGGCTGATCGTCGACAACGCGACCGGCATCGTCGACCAGCCCCGGCTGCCGCGCTTCAAGGGCCATACCAACTACGACAACTATGTCGCCGTCGACACCTGGACGAAGATCGGCATCAACAACACCGACTATAACGACCAGAGCGCGTTCGACGCCGGCAACAACCATTTCGTTGCGCCCGCCGCAGGCACCTACCTCTTCGGCGCCACGCTGCTCTACAAGGTCAACGCCAGCACCAATGCGCGCATGCGCGGGCGGCTGGTGCTGAACGGCTCGACGGAGATCTGGGGATCGCGGGGCGAGGTTTCCGGGGCGCACGCCTCCGAGGCGACGGCGCTCTGGCTGCAGACCATGGTCCCGCTCGCGCAAGGCGACACGGTCGAACTGCAGGGCACCTTCCGCGCGGCGGACGGGTATTTCGCTGCCGATCACACGAGCTTTTGGGGCGCGAAGATCGGCTGAGCGGCGGGAGGGGGATAGGTGAAAGACGGGCCGAGGATCTTTCCGCAGGAGACATGAGGCGCCTCGACCGCAGCGTCACGCCCGGCCCGGTTCACGGATTCACGGTTTCAAAAAGCGGCAGGGATTCGCTGCAGGCGGATGATCGCACGGGATGCCGCGTCTGTCCCGCGTCGAAACGGGCACAATTGTGCCCGGCTGCCTATGCCGGGGATCTCGGACTCTGTGGCCAAGCAAAGTGAATTCACGAGGAGAGCAAGAAAGCCGATATCATTGATCGGTCCCTGTGCTCTCTGAGTTTATGGAACTGTTGAGTATCCACGTCTGGGTACAACCCTCCGACTTCCAGTCGGACCTGCTTCAGCGCGAAGAATCGGCTTATGATCCTATCCTCCCGAAATGAGCCGCAGCCGGGGCAAGGGCTCATTTCGGGAGGATAGGATCATGCACTATGACACCGGCAAGCACTGCGTTTTCTATCATCGCTATCACATCGTCTGGTCGACGAAGTATCGCTACAAGGTGCGGATCGGGCCGCTGCGGCTCAGGGTGCGCGACATCTGCCGCCAGGTGTGCCGCGAGAACGGGGTCGACATCTTGCGCGGGGTGCTGTCGAGCGACCACGTCCACATGTTCGTGTCGGTGCCGCCCAGGCTCGCCATCTCGGATCTGGTGCGCAAGATGAAGGGCCGTTCGTCTTATCGGGTGCAGCGGGAATTTCCGCAGATCCGCAAGCGCTACTGGGGCTGCCGGTTCTGGGGTAGGGGCTATTTTTCAACCACCAACGGCGCCATCACCGAAGACATCGTACTTCAGTACCTCGAAAATCACATCGCTGATCCTACCGGCGCCAGCCGGTAGTCGTTCAGTGCTTCTGGTACCTCGCCTTGGTCCGCCTCCCAATCAGCAAGGTCCTGCCATCTGGAAGCTTCCAAGAGTTTCGCCCGTTCACGCTGCTTCCACATATGGCAGCTGCCGCCGCTGACGCGGAAGAAAAGCTGTAATCGCTGGTAAAGTCGAGGAAATCCTCTTCCTGCTTCAACACGCCCGAGTCGAGCAGCGTCTTGCGCAGGGCACTGGTTCCGCGCGGAATCGTGGCGGCTGTATCGACCCGCGCTCGGGAACCCGCAAGAACAACGAAATCACCGGAGGCCCCGAGCTCCATCTCGGCGGCGAAGCCCGCACCGCGGAAAAAGAACAGCAGGCCGGGGGAAGGGCTGAGCGCAGGAACGGAGGGAGCGATAGTCGCCAGGTCGGCGATGCGCCCCCTCATCTCTCGAAACAGATCCCAGCCCAATGCGCCGACCAGCGTTTTGGTCTGATCCACGAATTCGTCCATTGCCGCCCGGTCGGGAAGTGGCAGTTTGCCAGCATCCCCGGCGGGAAGCTTGCTGTTCGGATGCGACCAGCGTGGATTGCTGCCTGTGCTGCGGATCAGGCAGGCCTCGACATAGCGCGCATGGCTTTTCGTCAGGTTCTCGTCCTTGCTGATCTACCATCGCCCTGAACGGCACACCGCTGCTATCGGGCTGAGTCCGATTGTGGCGTCGGTTCTGTGCAAGGATCCGCTTACCGACACGGAGCTTGCCGTCCGCTTCGTCGGGGAGGCAGGATGGCGCATTTGTCGTATTATTCGTCCGGATCGTCGACCAGGCAACCCATGCCATGACAGCCTTGATAGTTGCCGTCCTCATCAAAGTTTGGCTCTCCCTGCGCATCAAATTGCGGCCTGGGGTCGATTTCATCGTCCGCGTCCGGATTGTCGACATAACAACCGATCCCGTGACAGCCGCTGTAATCATTGACCTGGTAATAGTTGTTGGTGGTCGTGTGGGCGTGACCTCGGTGGTTGTGCTCATCGCTGGTCATGCTGCCGACAAGAGCGCCGATAACGGCGGCGCCGACGACAGCACCGACGTCATGGCCGTGATCGTCATAAGCACGAGCATTTGCATCGTGACCACCACCACGGCCATGATGATAGCCGGCGACATCGGCAAAGACGCCGGCGCAGCCTTGGGCAACCCAGATGTATTGGCTTTTTGGATTGTAACCCCAAGTCTTGTTCAGAATGCACGAAGCGTTCGATATTTGATGGATGAGTTGCGGCTTCTTCAGCGGTCCAGCCCAGCATTCATCATATTTATGATTCCTCGAATGACACTCTACCGTGGCCTCGGCCATCACTGGAGCGGCTGCGGCGATGTTTATCCCCGCCCCCAACAGCGCAAAAATGGCGTAGCGGGCAATCAGATCGCGCCGCACAAGAGAAGCTGATTTTTTCCGTAGCATTTCCATGTCCTTATCGTCAGGATCGAAGCTCTGGCACCATCATGCACCTGATCGTTTCCTGCTTTGCTGACCGCGCCCCCGCGTGGCACCTTCAGTGGAAACCTGAAATCACCCGCATGTCGTGCCTCCCCCAACCATCGGCGGAGGAGGCATTGGAAGCGACTGTTCAGTAACCGAGGGGCGCGTTTCGGCAGTCTTGGCGCTGCGCCCCGTCCGAGCAGATCGGCCAATTGTCTGGATCATCGGGGTTATCGACCAAGCAGCCGACGCCGTGACAGCCATCATAATCGTCATAGCCACTGGATTCGTCACAGGCCGCCAGAGGGGCGATTGCCAAAAGCACAATAAGAAGTCCGGTCCGCATTGATGTTCTCCTGAGGTGGTATTCGTGTGAAAGCAGGATGACGCTGGCTGGTCTTATCGCGTCATCTGGGTTAGCGTCTCATTCCGGTCCTTCGGATGTTCCCGTCTCTAGAAACGCATACTGAAGGTGGCGCCAAGGCGGTGCTCGCGCGCGTCCGAGGCAAGCTGGCCCTGATAGTCCAGTCGCATGATTGCCTTCTTTCCAAGGTTCATGTCGACGCCCAGGTCCAGCACAGCCGCGTTGCGGGCAATTGCCGCGCCGGCGATGTCGAAGTTTGCGCCCCCGGCAAAGGCCATTGCCAGTTCCGGGTCAACGTCACCGAAGGCATGGCGCCAGCCGATTCCGCCGCTGACCGCGAGGTCATGCTCAGCAGATCTGATCGTCGTAGCCGCGCGCAACCCGATCATGGTGAAGGTCGTGTTCATCACCCCTTCTGCACCCCCAAGCGCCATGCTGCCGCCACGTTCGGCGAAGCTGTCTGTGCGCAACCGGACATGGGCCAGCCCGGCATAGGGCTCCAGTGCCATGTTGCCGTGATCGACACGGTGGCCGACCTCCGCAAACGCTTGCCAGACATGCCCATTATATTTCGACGAGAGCGGCGCGGCCATTTCACCGATGGCGGCGTGGCGATCTGTCTTCAAGCGGTAATCCGAATAGGTCAACCCGGCACGCAGGGCAGTCTGCCCCCATTCCGTGCCGGCATAGGCCCCGAGATGGATCCCGTTTCCTGATCCTGAGGAAACTCGATCATCCACGTCATACGAGCTGTCGCTCATCGCCAGCACGCCGCCCAGCCGCCAATCCTCGACTGGCGCATCATAGCCAAGGACAAGGCCGTGGGTTCTGCGGTCAAGCTGCGCAGCATTGCCATCGCCATCTGTCCGACCCCGGGCGCCAAAGGCATGGCCCCAATAGACCGGCCCATCAATCGTGGCGACGGCATCGACCGCCCCGTCGGCGGTCAAGGCCATTACGCCACTCTTCGAGGCGCCGACCGTCCCGAATGCTGCGCGCAGACGTCCGTTTACCGCATCGCGCAGAAAGTGGCTTTCGTCGATCAACGCCCCCTGCATTGATGCATGGATCTCGCCCGAGACCGAGTCGAAGGCGCTCGCCGCCTCAGAGGCACCTAGATAAAGTGCCTCATCATAAAGCGGGTTGCCGCTGCCCAGTGACTCCAGCCCGAAAGCCGAAGAAGCCTGGTTCGCGCTTTGTGCCACATCGGCGAAGGCGATATCCGAACGCCTCACCTCCAGCACAACATTGGCAGGAGAATTGTTCAGCGCAAAGCTGAGGAACGGTGCATCCGTCACCAGATCCCCCGCCAGCATGTTATAACCACCAGAGACGCCGCCAGTTGCGTCCAGCAACAGATACTCGCGTCCCAGCGACAGTCGCCCAGCCGTGGCGCGGTCAAGTGTTACGCTTGCGCCATTTTCGATCAACGCCTGATCCGAGACAGCGATACCGGGTTGGGCACCCCCAGCCACCGGACCGAATACGAGGGTCGAGCCTGCCTGCTGGGTAAAGCTTCCTTCAACCTTCAACGGTACCGCGCCGCCTGTGGCTACCGCGCCGCCATCGGCTACCGTCAAGCCGTGGAAGGTGCCCGTGCCGCCTGCCGTGCCGCCATTCTGCACGGTCGTATGATCATTCACGGTGCCGTCATTGGCAAAACCGCCGGAAACAAGAACCTTACTGGCAAGCGACCCTTTCGAGGTCAGGACCAATCCTGCACCGGTATTGATCCTGGTCGCACCGGTATACTGATTGTTGCCGGCCAGCGTCTGCACGCCACCCTGAACGATCAGGCCGCCGCCGTGATGCGTGTTTTCCGCGTCAAGGTCGGTGATCGTCCCTCTGAAACTGTCCTGCGCCGCCGTCAGCACCAGATTGCGGTCGTAAAGCAGCACCGTGCCAGAGCCGGACAGGCTGCGAATCCGCGCATCATTATACGCATCTGACACCCCCCAGAATGCGATGCGATTACCCTTGTCGCCGATGTCCAGCGTGCCATCCGCCACCACCCGCGACGAGGTTTCGATGCTGCCGATGCCGGCCAGTTCGAGCTTGCCATCCGTCTCAATCACGGTCTGACCGGTATAGGTGTTGGCATTGGAAAGCCGCAATTGGGCGTGTTTTGCCACCGTCAGATCGCCAGCGCCCGAGATCACCCCGGCCGCGCCGAAATAGCCAACGGTGTATTCGGTCCCGTCATCATCCTTCATGGGAAACGGGCTGCCCATCTCTGCCGTTACCCGCGACAGCCCGATTTCGTCCACAGCAGGGGTATCCGTGGTGAAATTGTTGGCGCTGACAAAATATGGCGTATAGGCGGTGGACTGGTTTTCCAGGTCATACATGACCGACTGGCTCACAAAGAAGTCCATACCAGCTATGAACTGCACCGGCGTGTCTGCGTTCCCCTCGATCTCGACGACATCAATGTTGGAAAGACCGACCGGCATACCCTCCCCCGCCACAAGATTCAGCGAAGGGATCGTCTTGTTGCCATCCTTGTCGATGTCGACCCTGACCCCGGACGCGACAAGGGCATTCAGACGCGCCGTGCTGATGGTGATCTGCCCACCGCCTGGTGTTCCGGTGTCCAGCAACGTGGCAACCTTGGTGAGGCTGGGGGCGGCATCATCGTCACCGAATGCCAGGGTGTAATTCCCCTCGAACTCGGCAGAGGCAGGTGCGCCAGATCCGGGGAAGTTAGGCAAGGTACCCTTGGCGTCGTCGCCATTCTTGTCGCCCCAGGGCATGACCGAGGTGAACTGTGCACGAACCGCAGAATTCACATCCACGATCAGGCAGGGGGAACAACCCGGTGTAAGACCCTGCTTGCCCGACTCGGTATTGCCGTTGGCGGCAATGACATAGCCCGTCTTCGTCGCCCGCCCGATCAGCCCCGATGTGCTTGCCCATTCGCGGCCCAGGTAGTCGCCGGCACCGAAGGTTCCCCAAAGGGTTCCGCCATCGTCAATGGGCTTGTCCTGTGCCATCTGCTTGCGGGCATTGAGGTCGGCATAATAGGCTGTCTTCGACCCATCCTCGTTGGTAACGACATAGACAGGATCCGCGCTCAGCATCGGCTTTTCCGGCCCCGTGTAATCGGCCGTGTAAATGACATCGACGATCCGCGCCACCTGATAGGTGGATTGCCCCGCAACCGGCAGGGTAAAGCTCTCGGAGCCGTCTGCTGCATGATAGGCGATGTCATCTACATCGACCTGCTGCAACAGGTAGCCATAGGTGCCGTCACCATAGAAATAGCCTCGGGGCTCAGTGCCCGGTGTCGGTTTCACCCCGCTGACATCGGAACCGAGCTGCATATTGGCGCTATCCGAACCGGTGTCGAACAGCATCTGCCGTCGCTGACCATCATTTGTGGAAACCCAGATGGTGATGCGACTGAGCTCGTCATTCCCCTTGTCGTCCTTAACATACAGGTAATCAAGTGGGACTGACCTTGGATCGGATAAGGCCGGAGATGATGCCAGGCCCAGCCCGACAAGCAGAGCCAGCCCAGCCGTCGACCCGCCAAGCCGTCTGAGCAGGAACTTGCGATTCCCAATCGTATTGCACGTCACCATGTCGCGTCTTTCCTTATGCGAAATCACCCGGCGCGGATGCCGCGACGCGCCCCGAAGTCGCACCCCGGTTTTCCACCGGTGTTCAACATCGTCTTCGCCAGCAGCCGCACAGCCAGGATCCGGTCATACCAGCAAGACAATACATATTCCTGGCGGTCGTCATCCCGCTATGACTATCATGATTCGCACATTTTATAACGGAACGCACATATTCGGCGGCTGTGCAGGTGCTCGAGGTTGCGGCTCGATGCTGTGGGATAATATGCCCGGACAAAGGCAGAGTGGGGGGCTATCGGCCTGTTTCTGTATACTAACTATTTGGAGAATAAATGATGAAACGACTTGGTGTCATGTCGATTGCAGCGCTGGCCATTGGCGGCGCGGCAAATGCTGGTTCGTATACGGCTCCGGTCATTGAAGCGCCCGTGATCGCGCCCGCGGCGCCTGCGCTGAGCCACAGCAACACCTGGACCGGTTTCTATGCCGGTATGCAGATGAGCTATTCGGATTTCTCGGTAAATCGCGACGGCGTCGATGACGCGACCGGCGGCGTCTACGGGATCCATGCCGGCTATAACCACCAGCTTCACAACAACATGGTCATCGGTGGAGAGATTACCTTCGATCACTCCAGCGCCGACAATGATGTCTGGCAGGTCGAACGTCTGATGACGGTTCGCGCCAAGGTGGGGTATGCCCATAATAATTGGCTGGTCTATGGCTTGGCAGGCTATGCGCATGTCCGGACCGAGGGCGCCGACCGTGCCCATGGAAAAAGCGGCGGTGCAGTTTTCGGCATCGGCGCCGATTATGCCGTATCCGACAAGTGGCTGGTCGGCGGGTCCTGGGAAGGCTATCGTTTCAGTGACTTCAAGAACGATCCCGACAACATGGAAGTTGATGGCGGGTCCGTTCGGTTCCGCGTGTCCTACCGATTCTGAAACTTTGCTCCTTGCGGAGCATCTTGGAAAGGAAACACGATGAAGCTCAAAATGCTATCCGCTATTGGCGTCGCTTGCACCCTTGCGGCATGTGCCGAGAACCCTGACAATATTCGTGCGGGCTATACTTCGGCTGCAACCTATCAGAACATGTCCTGCCAGCAACTGGCATCCGAGGCTATCACTGTCTCGAATCGCGCGCATGATGCGGCGAATGTCCAGCGCCGCCATCAAACCCGCGACGAAGTTGCTATGGCGGCGGGGCTGGTGGTGTTCTGGCCGGCACTTCTGTTCGTTCACGGGAATGACCAGACCACATCGGAGGTTGCACAACTGCGTGGTCAGATGCAGGCGATCGAGCAGGTTTCGGCCGCCAAGAATTGCGGAATGGTCTTCCAGCGGACATAACGCCTGGCCGGTCAAGGCAGGCACGACAAGCCGCTTGGAGAAGGCCCCCAAAGAACCCGCAGGCTCGCTTGCGCAGAGGCGAGCCTCTAACGTTATCGCGATTAATCTGGTTTTATAGGTTATCACTTGGGTTAATATTTCTCTTGCCGGAGATGCGAGGAATGCTGTCACTAAGAATATGGAGACGTCTATGAAACATATCGTCCTGGCAGCGATATTCTGCACGTTATCCCTGTCTGCCGCGCAGGCGGATCAGTGCATGGATAAGGCGGTGGACCAGGCTTCAATGAACCGCTGCGCGGCGCAAGCCTATGAGAAATCCGACGCGGATTTGAACAAGTATTTCCATGAAATCAGACAGCGACTGGCTGATGACGTGGACGCGCGGCATCTTCTGCGCGATTCACAGCGCGCCTGGATCACGTTTCGCGATGCGGAATGCGCCTTCGCCGCTTCGGCAACAGCCGGTGGCAGCGCCTATCCCATGGCGCACGATCTGTGCCTGGCCGACCTGACGCAGAAGCGCGCATATGAACTGCGACAGTATCTGGAATGCGAAGAGGGCGATATGACCTGTCCCGTTCCGTTCGCCGATTAACAGCTTGGGAGTGTATACAGTGAGAATGACGGCCTGTTTCACAAGCATCGTGATAGTCCTTGCCGCAACCGCCGCACCTGCCCTGGCTGAGGGGGTTGATCCCTGCGCGGGTATCGACACCAATCTGACCGATAAGCGCGCCAGAGAATATGCCCACCTGATCGTCGACGCCTTTTCCAAGGATCTGAAGCCATCCGAGCGTTTCAAACCCTCAGATGTCGAGGTTGAATCGTTCCTGGGAAGCGGTCACTGGAGCGCTGTGAACGCATCCATTCCCACTGCTGATATGGGAATGTTCTTTTTCCAAGAGGTTGGTGGCAAGAAGCAGTTCAAGGATGTGTGGGGCGGCATTGCCGAAGCTTCCGAAGTCCCACAAGTCATAAAATGGGCCGAAGATCTGGGGGCGCCACATAATCTTGCGACCTGCTTCGCCGACCAGGTCAGCTTCGACGATAGTGCAGATTCTCCATTCGGTTTCACGGTCGATCTGATCTTCTCGACCAAGGCAGAGGAACGTCTGACCGCGCTGCATGAGGAGGTTGTCGTATCAGCCTCCTACTATGGCGATCCTTCTGAAAAAGGTAAGGAATTCTCTGATGATGTCGGGCGATTTGACCTTGGCACGGAGACCGTGCAGGTGCCGGCTTCGCCGGGAATCGCTAAGATCAGCGGCAATCAGGTTGGCGAAAGTGACCTCGAATGGATAGAGGGCCGACCTAATGTCAATGTCAATGTTTTCACTGCTCGCATCAGCGGCGACGACAATCTCATAAGTTGCGATTTCATTGACGGCCCACTTGACGATGTCATTCAGTCCATGCCCGTCGCGCTGCACTGCACGCTGATCGAAGAGGAGGTCGATGCCGAGCTGAAGCCATGACATGCGCGCTTTGGGAAATCCCCCGGTTTCTCTGGCCACGACTTCTCATCGCAACCAATCGCACGCGTATCAGAATGGAACTGCCACCAACAGATCACCACCAAATCTGAGTTATGGTTGTCGGCGGCTGCTTGCAGGTCCTTCGATACCCGGAACTGCTCACAGCGACCCCGGCGACCACGATGGATCTCATGACCTCGAGGAGGATAGCCGGTTGACGCGTATATTGATGCCTGTCGTCATGTCACTGCTTCTGGCATTACTTGCGGCGCGCAGCGACGCGCAGGATGCGCCGCCGGAAGAATTGGTGGTCGGAGTCTATGTCAGCCCACCTTTCGTCGAGGAACACGACGATGGCAACTATTCCGGCATGGCAATCGATCTCTGGGAAACTGTTGCCGACCGGATGGATCTGGCTTTTCGCTATGCCACTTATCCAACCTTCGGCTCACTGGTCCGTGCCACGGCCAGTGGCGAGGTGGATGCGGCCGTTACCAATCTGACCATTACCCGTGAACGTGCCGAGCTCATCGCATTCACCCAGCCGTGGTATGATGCCGGGTTAAGGATCATGGTGCCCAGTCAGGGGGGGGGCGGGTTTCGAGGCATGCTGAACGGGCTTCAGAATGCTGGCCACCTCCGCGCCTACATATTTCTACTGTCAATGATCCTGATCGCTACTGTTGGCCTGTCACTTTTTGATCGGCGATTTGATCCGGATCATCCCAGACGATGGCGTGAATCCATCGCGGAAAGTTTCTATCAGGTGATGTTGATTATCACCTCGGGACGAACTGCGCGCAAGAACCTGTTCGGCTGGGTCGGGCGCATCTGGCAGGCTCTCTGGCTTATCGTCGGCGTCGCGGTCATCGCCTATATTACTTCTTCGGTGACGAGCGTCATGACCACCGTGTCACTGACCCAAGGCATCTCCGCGCTGTCGGACCTGCCCGGCAACACGGTTGGTGTCCTTTCCGGCAGCGTTGCTGAGCAATATATGCGTGATATGGGTATCGCCACGCGTTCATACGTCAATATCGATGCTTCGGTTGTCGCACTGCGCGAGGGGCGACTGGACGCGGTGGTGGGAGACGCGCCCATCCTTGAACATTATGTCCTTACACATCAGAAGGATAACCTGGCGGTGGTCGGCAACTTGTTTCATCCGGACAAATACGGCTTTGCCTTCCCGCATGAAAGCAACCTGACGACACCGACTACACTGGAGCTTCTGGACCTTCAGGAAGACGGTACGTTAGGGAACCTGAGGTTGGAGTACTTCGGCAGCAGAAATTGACCTTCACCTGACGATCAGCCAATCGTCTCGAACAGGCTAACAATCCAAATTGCCTCGAATATGATGGCAAATACGGCGAAAATGGCATGATAGCGGTCTGATCTCCATGCCAGTGCAGCTAAGGTGCCGGCGATCAGGATTGCTTGCCTGATTGGATAATACCAACCGTATCGGTGGTAATAATAATCGCCGCCTTTGATCAAGGTGTCGACAACGTCAACTGTCAGTAACATCAGCAACAGGATATAAAAACTACGCCGACGCTTCTTGAAATAGTCCTCAAAGCCAAGATACTCATCCATCTTATCTGGAAAGATGACGGCCGACATCGCGACGAACAAGAAGGCATAAAATATCAGGAAGATATATATGTTGAATGACCAGTCCTGGCGATGAGCGAGCGCGAATTCGAACCACCAGAAGTGGATGATGAACAAGACAAGAAACAAGGCCCATGTGAAGTGTGGAAGGTATATCCTCTCTCGGCCAGGGTGTTGTATGAAACGTGTCATCCCCGTGATTAAACGACTAACACTGAGCCCTAACACCATACCAAGAATAATGCGGACATGAGTGAAGACCTCAGGACCATTGATCGTGCCATGAATGTCGTTCATGCTATTTCACAATTATGAAGTTATGATCTCATATGCAGGGCGTCGTTATCGCTTCCGCCTCAACTCTCCCGGTGTTGTGCCGAAAAATTTCTTCATGACAACCATCATGTGAGACTGGCTAGAGAAGCCATGCGCGTTCGCTATCTGCGAGATGTGCGAATCTGTATTGGCAATAGATGACATTGCACGCTCGGCCCTCAGTTTCATAACGTATTGATGCGGGGACACACCCATCTCCACGCCGAAACTACGCGAAAAATGCCCGCAAGACATACCGGATATGTCGGAAAGTTCACTGATCGTTATCCTGCGATGGATGTTTTCGTGTATATGCTCGACAACCCTGCGCCGAATATGTGATGCCAGTCCGCCTCGCTTCGGGTTGTGATCCACTCGGTTGTCGGCATTGGTCATTCGTCTGATGAGGTGGGAAAGCAATGCCATGCTGAGGGACTCCAGGTAAAGATGATTATCCCCGTCATTGATGATTCCATTCCTTAGCAACATGGCTATTTTGTGTGCAATTGGATCCACATCTCCAACCTTGAACAATGGGGGATCTGATAATTCAAGATCGTATTCCCTGATGCTCAGGTTGTTCAATTTCTCAGGCGTGACAGAAAGAAGTATGTTCTCTTTCGGCTCCGACCATTCTGCTGTGTAGTTTTCTCCGGCTGGCACCAATTCCACCGTGCCCGGAGATGCGGAATATTCCTGACGGCGAGATGAGCTCAGCATGGTTTTCCTCCGTGCCTGCGGCGTCAGGAGGACGAGGATGAAATTCGAGCTGGCGGCAAACTCTATCTTGCCTTCCCTTGTTTGTGTTAGCATTAGGTCAACGTATGGGCTATAATATTTCCGACCCCATTGCGGGGGAAAAATATCAATCGCTCGGGGAGGCAAGCAATCTGATGAGTTTTGCCGGCTCTCAATCTTCATTTTCCATCCAGACAGTTCGGATGCGTCCCGGGCATCCCGGTGGTGGTTCCATTTGGGTAGCTACATTCGCACTTGGCGATCCGTTCGTATGATGCGTGGCCGTCCGTGCAGTGCACGACGTTGCGAGCCATGATGGGCCGCAGGGCAGCGAAAATCGCCGCGTGGCCTTCGCCCGCTCTCGCGCCTCGCCCTTCCCGGCCTGTCGAAGCTCTTGCGGTGTCAGTCGGGCGAGCAGACGGCCCAGCTTGGTTGGATCGAACCCAGGTCATGCCAAATCTCCGAAAGCTTGAAATTCTCGCATCCTACCCCACGGCGCCGAGAATGGCAAAAAGCAAGCCAATTGCTGACACCTTTTCCTGGCAGGTGGCATGCTGCTTCCAGGATAGGTCCAGCATGAGCGTGGTGCGCCAGGCGAAGAGCGTCAGATCGCAGCCGTCCTCGATAGTGACCCGGTCGAACTGGGTTTCGCCTTTGGCGAAACGGTCCTCGTGCAGGCGGATCGCGAACTTGATAATGCCATTATTCAGGAACTTTACGCACTCGGTCCCGACGAACTCGCGATCCGTGACCAGAAGCTGGAGCGTCGAGACCGGGAAATGCGCGAGACAGCGCGATCCGGGTCGCGGTCGTGCTGTTGCCCGGACCGTCGAGCTCGGTCCTGAACAAGGGAGCCCGGAAACGCCGGGAGACGACCACGAGCACGAGACAGTGCACGTCGCGCGCGGATCTTTCAGTTCGTCCAGACGAGCGCGAGCGTCCATGCTCCCGCCGGCCCGGTCAGTCGCGCGACGATGGGAATCACCCCTCCGGATCAATCCCGCCGCCCTCGGTCAGGACTGTGTCGCATAGCGTGATCCTTCGAGCCCGAGCTCAACTATCCCAAGGATTGTCGCAAGTTCTGCGCCACCGCATCGGCGGCCATCTTCACCGGCTCGGCGGCGAGATGGGCGTAGCGGGCGGTGGTCTGGGCCTGCGTGTGGCCGAGCAGCTTGCCGATCATCGGCAGGCCCTGACCGGCGGCGACGGCCGTCGAGGCGAAGGTGTGGCGCAGGTCGTGGATGCGGACGTCCTTGACCCCGGCGCGGGCGCGGACGCGCTGCCAGAAGGGCTGCAGGTCGCTCAGCCGCTTGCCGGGCAGGGTGCCGGGGATCACCCATGGGTTGCCCTTGATGCGCGGGGCGTCCCGCAGCAGCTCCACCACCGGCTGGCCGAGATGAACGATCTTGGCGCCGGTCTTGCTGTCGGGCAGGCGCAGGGCGCGGCCCTCCAGATCGACATGGTCCCATTGCAGGGTCATGATCTCGTTCAACCGGCAGCCGGTCAGGATCAGCAGCCGCGCGGCGAGGATGGCCGAGGTCAGCTCGATGCCCTCCGTTTCCATCTCGCGCAGCACCTCGCCGATGCGACGCAGCTCCGCCGCGCTGAGGAAGCGCTCGCGTTTTTCCTCCGGATACTTGCGGATGTGCTTGCGCGGGTTGGTGCCGTCCGGACGCAGGCCCCACATCTCGGCGTAACCGAACATCTTCGAGACCACCTCGAGGCAGCGGTTCGCCTGATAGGGGATGTGGCGCAGGTCGTGGTGGAACTTCGCCACATCCGCCCGGGTGATCCCCGTGACCGTCAGCTGTCCAAGTGCAGGCAGGATGAAGCGGCGCAGGTTGCGGCGATATTCACCGGCGGTGCTGGCCTTCACGCGGATGGCGATGTGTTCGCGGTCGAACCGCTCGGCCAGTTCGCGCACGGTGATCGTCTTGCGCCCTGCATCGCGCTCGGCGGCGGGGTCCTCGCCATTGCGCGCTGCGGCGACGATGGAGATGGCGCGGTTACGCGCCTGCTCGCAGGTCAGCACCGTCGCCGGCCCGAGGCTGATCCGCCGCGACCGGCGGCCCGCGCGGTATTGCACGACGTAGCCTTTTCTCCCGCTTGGCAGCACCCGAAGTCCGAAGCCGGGGATGTCGTTGTCCCAGACGAAGTATTCGGCGGCTTGGGCTTCTGCGGCGTCGACGATGCGCTTTGTCAGTTTGGGCATGGGAGATCGGCTTCCGGGTTCTTTGGCTTCCACAGTGCGCAATGCGGAAGGCTAGTCAACGAACACATTGATATTGCGTGTAAAAAGGAAAATCCACGTAATGCCACGCAGGGGCTGAATTGCAGTCGTGGGCGGAAAGGATGGTCCGCACGAATCAGAACGCAGGTTCCGGTCTTTCGACAGCGCTGCTAAGGTCCGCGAAAAGAAACGGAATCCCGATGGCATCGAAATCCACCCTCAATGCAAAGAACCTGGAGACGCTCGGCGCTGAGCGTCTGGCGCAGCTGCTGATCGAGATCAGCACCGGCGATGCCGCAGCCAAGCGCCAGCTGCGGCTGGCTCTCGCCGGGGCGGAAGGGCCGAGGGAAGCGGCGCGGGAGATCACCAAGCGGCTGACCAGCATCGCGAAGGCCCGGACCTTCGTGAACTGGCAGAACCGCAAGCCGCTGGTGAAGGATCTTCAGACCCAGCGTAGCGCCATCATGGAACAGATCGCCCCGCATGATCCGGGTGAGGCGCTGGCGCTTCTGTGGCGGTTCATGGGACTGGCCACGCCGGTGTTCGAACGCTGCGACGACAGCAGCGGCACCGTCATCGACATCTTCCATCAGGCCTGCGCCGATCTGGGCGAGGTGGCGAAGGCGGCGGGTGCGGCGCCGGAGGCGCTGGCGCGGCAGGTTCTCGACGCGCTGCAGGACAACGGCTTTGGTCAGTATGATGGTTTGATTGCCATGATTGCCCCGGCGCTGGGCCCCGAGGGCGTCGCGCATCTGAAGACACTGGTCGAGGAACTCGGCCGCACGCCGGTGCCGGTGCCGCCAAAGAGCGAATGGCAGGCTGTCGGCTGGGGCAGCGGCGGCACGCGCTACGCCCACGAGATGGAGGAACGCGCGCGGCAGAGTACGGTCGAGATGGCGCTGAAGGACATCGCCGACGTGCAGGGCGACGTCGATGGCTTCATCGCCCAGTACGACCCGAAGACCCGCAAGGTGCCAAAGATCGCGGCCGAGATCGCGCAGCGCTTGCTGGCGGCGGGCAGGGCAGGGGACGCGCTTGGTTTCATCGAGCGGGCTGAGGTGGACAAGGCGCGCTGGATCCCGCCCGAGTGGCAGGACGCCCGACTTGCCGTGCTGGAGGCGCTCGACCGGAAAGACGAGGCGCAGGCATTCCGCTGGGCGTGTTTCGAGCGCGACCTGTCGGGCGAGCATCTGCGGGCCTATCTGAAGCGTCTGCCGGATTTCGACGACATCGAGGCCGAGGAACGCGCGATGGCGCATGCTGCTGGCCATCCCGACCTGCTGGCTGCACTGGCCTTCTTTCTGAATTGGCCATCGCTTGGCCACGCCGCGCGAATGCTGATCGACCGGCAGGACGAGGTCGACGGCGATCACTACGAATTCCTCGCCCCGGCGGCAGAGACATTGGCCGAGAAGCATCCGCTCGCCGCGACGGTGGCGCTTCGGGCGATGATCGATTTCACGCTGATCCAAGGGAGGCAGAAGCGTTATGGCTATGCCGCCCAGCATTTGGCAACCTGTGCCGACCTGGCCGGACGGATCGAGGACTTCGGACTGGTCGAGCCGCACCCTGCCTATGCCGCGCGCCTGAAGACCGAGCATGGCAAGAAGACCGGCTTCTGGTCGCGGATGGACGGATGATGGACGTGCTACCGGAAAATCATTCCGCCACCCAATGGAAGCATGGTGGAAGCACGAGGGGAAAAACCGCTGCGCAATCCTGACAATCCGCGCGCAGTTTGGGCTTGTGGCCCTATCTCGCAACTGGCAGGATATGCGAAAGAAAACGCGATTCGTCGCGCCTGATCGTGTTTGGTTTGACACGACTCATAACCTGAAGGTCACAGGTTCAAATCCTGTCCCCGCAACCAGAAATCCTGATAGATATCAGTGCATTAGGCCTCCTTCGGGAGGCCTTTCGCATTTGAGCCCAAAACGCTCCGGAAGCATATCGGAAGCAGTCGCGCGGAAACCACGTCGCAAGATCGGCGGGGTCACATTGACGTGATGGAAGTCGTCGACGGGTAATTGATGACCCCACTTCATTGAATTGATGGGTTCCTGACGCTTGATGCGTCCGCGAGAAGGCCAGCGAGCGCAGATAAGTCGTAGTCCGTCGCCCGGGTGCAGCATAGGCTTGGGATACTACCAGGCTTGACATGCAGGATGGAAAGATGCGCAAGGAGGGGAAGAGGATTGCAGATGCCACGGGCAATGGACGCAAAGGACGACAGGGCGGGTGCTGCGCTGACGGATGCGGCCTGGTCCGATGTGCTGATTGCGGTGGATCGCACCTATGCCGAGCTGATCGAACATCAGGAGCGGCTTGAGGCCCAGAACCGCGAGCTTGAGGCGCTGCGTCAGTTCCTGTCCTCGGTCATCACCTCGGTTTCCGATGTGCTGATCGTGCTGGATCGCGACGGGCGGGTGGATGAGGTCAATGCCTCGACCTGTGTCTGCACCGGGCTGCCTGTCGCGGCCCTGGTCGGCCGGGGCGTGGCGGATCTGGTGCGCGAAGAGGATCGCGCGGGTCTTTCGGCCCTGATTGCGGAGATTGCGCGCACGCGGGCGCCGGGGCGGATGGAGCTTTCGCTTGTGAGTTCGCGTGAGCCGGCCCCGGTCGAGGCGGTCCTGTCGCCGCGCCTCGATGATCGCGGCCGGATCGAGGGGCTGGTGCTGACGGGGCGTCCGGTGGGGGAATTGCGCCGCGCCTATGCCCAGCTTGAACGCAGCCATGCCGAGATGAAGGCCGCTCAGGCGCAGCTGGTCCATGGCGAGAAGCTGGCCTCATTGGGGCGTTTGCTGGCCGGGGTGGCGCATGAGCTGAACAATCCGATCAGCTTTGTCTATGCCAATGCCCATGCGCTGGAACGCTATGCCGCCAAGTTTGAGACCTATTTCGAGCGGGTTCAGGCCGGGGCAGACAGGGATGAACTGGTCCGCCTGCGGGAGGAATTGCGGCTGGACCGCGAGTTGCGCAACCTGCGCGAGGCGGTGCAGGGCGCCCGCGAGGGGGCCGAAAGAGTGCGCGATATCGTCGAGGATCTGCGCCGCCTGTCCTCGGACGGGGGCGGAGAGATGGCGGCCTTCGACCTGGTCGAGATCGCCCGCACCGCCGCCTTCTGGATCATGCGCGGGGCCGGCCACAGCACCGTGCCCGAGATCCATGCCGAAGGGCCGGTGATGGTTCTGGGGCATACGGGCCATATTCAGCAGGTGGTGATGAATCTGGTGCAGAACGCGCTGGATGCGGTTTCGGAAACCGCAGCCCCGCAGATCGCCTTGCGGATCATGCGCGAGGAAGGCCGTGGCGTGCTGGACATCCACGACAACGGTCCGGGCATCGACGAGGCGACGGCCGCGATGATCTTTGACCCGTTCTTCACCACGAAACCCGTGGGGAAAGGCACCGGGCTTGGCCTGTCGATCAGCCTCAAGATCGCCGAGGATCATGGCGGCAGGCTGAGTTACAGCCCCGCCTCCGGTGGTGGCGCGCTGTTTCGGCTGGAACTGCCGCTGGCAGGAGATGGCGCATGAACATTCTGTGGCTGCAAAGCGCCGGTTGCGGTGGCTGTACCATGTCGCTGCTATGTGCCGAGGGGCCGAATGTCTTTGACCTGCTTGCCGGGGCGGGGCTGACCTTCCTGTGGCATCCGGCGCTGAGCCTTGAAAGCGGCACCGAGGTGCGCGGGATTCTGGCCGGCCTTGTTTCGGGCGAGGTGCCGCTGGATATTCTCTGCGTCGAGGGCGCGATCGCGCGCGGGCCGCGTGGCACCGGACGCTATCAGATCCTGTCGGGCACCGGGCGTCCGTTGCTGGACTGGTTGCGGGATCTGGCGCCGCTGGCGGCCCATGTGGTGGCGGTGGGCACCTGTGCGACCTATGGCGGCGTGACCACGGCAGGGGGCAACCCCTCGGATGCGGTGGGGGTGCAATATGACGGCGCCCATCCGGGCGGCGCCCTGCCGGCGACGTTCCGCGCCCGTGCCGGCCTGCCGGTCATCAATATCGCCGGCTGCCCGACCCATCCCGATTGGGTGACCGAGACGCTTTTGATGCTGGTGGCGGGCAGGCTGGGGGCCTCGGATCTGGATGCGCTTGGCCGGCCCCGGTTCTATGCCGATCATCTGGTCCATCATGCCTGCCCGAAGAACGAGTTCTACGAATACAAGGCCAGTGCGCGCGCATTGTCGGAAATGGGCTGCATGATGGAGCATCTGGGCTGTATCGGCACACAGGCGGTGGGCGATTGCAATATCCGGCCCTGGAATGGTCAGGGCAGTTGCACGCGCGGCGGATATCCCTGCATCAACTGCACCGCGCCGGAATTCGAAGAGCCGCGCCACCTGTTCACCGCCACGCCCAAGATCGCCGGCATTCCGGTTGGCCTGCCGACCGATATGCCCAAGGCCTGGTTCATGGCGCTGGCCTCGCTGTCCAAGGCCGCCACGCCCGAGCGGATCGCGAAGAATGCCGTGGCCGATCGTATCGTCACCCCGCCGACGCTGAGAAAACCCCGATGAGCGGGGCAGGGGGCGAGATGGGGCAGGGGCAGTTGATCGTCGGTCCGTTCAACCGGGTCGAGGGCGATCTGGAGATCCGGCTGGACATCGCAGAGGGGCGGGTCAGCGCGGCGCGGATCAACTCGCCGCTTTATCGCGGGTTCGAGCGTATGCTGCCCGGCAAGGATCCGCGCGACGCGCTGACCATCGTGCCGCGGATTTGCGGTATCTGCTCGATCAGCCAGTCGGCGGCGGCGGCGCGGGCTCTGGCCATGGCAGTGGGCGAGGTCCCCGAACCGCAAGGAGAGCGGATGGCTGCGCTGATCCACGCGGTCGAGAATGTCTCGGACCATCTGACGCATTTCAACCTGTTCTTCATGCCTGATTTCACCAGACCCCAATATCAGGCGCGGGGCTGGTATGATCGGGCGGTGGCCCGGTTCACGGCGATGGAGGGATCGGCCCTGAAACGCGCGGTCGAGGCGCGGGCGGGGTTGATGCATGTCCTTGGGCTGATGGCCGGGAAATGGCCGCATACCCTGGCGATCCAGCCCGGTGGTGTCACGCGCGCCCCGTCCGAACGCGACCGGCTGCGTATTCTGGCCAGCCTGACGGCCTTTCGCCGCTATCTGGAAGATACGGTCTTCGGGGCAGCGGTCGAGGATTTCGCGGCCCTTTCCTCGGTCCCGGCGCTGATGGGATGGCAAGGGGGCGATGCCGGCCTGTTCCTGCGCATCGCCGCCGATCTGAATCTGGCGGATCTGGGGTGCGGCTCGGGGCGCTATCTGTCCTTTGGCGCCTATCCGCTGGAGGGTGGCCACGGCTTTGCCCCCGGCATCTGGGATGGCGGGGCGCAGCCTCTCGACATCGCGGCGATCAGCGAGGATTTGTCGCATAGCTGGATGCTGGGGCCTGCGGCTCATCCGGCCCAGGGCGTGACCGATCCCGACGAGGATATGCGCGACACCGCCTATAGCTGGTGCAAGGCCCCCAGACTGGCCGGGCGCACCATGGAAACCGGCGCGCTGGCCCGGCAGGTGATCGACGGCCATCCGCTGGCGCTGGATCTGGTCCGCGATGGCGGCGGCGGGGTGCTGGCGCGGGTGGCGGGGCGTTTGCTGGAACTGGCGCGCAGTCAGGTTCTGATGGAGGATCTGGCGCGCGGGATCGTGCCCGAGGCCCGCTTCATGGCCGGCCCCCTGAAAATCAGCGACGGGATCGGCGAAGGGCTGGTCGAGGCCGCGCGCGGCGCGCTTGGCCATTGGCTGAGGATCGAAGGCGGGCGGATCGCCTCGTATCAGATCGTCGCTCCGACCACCTGGAACTTCAGCCCGCGCGACGCCGGCGGCGTGCCCGGCCCGGTCGAGGCGGCGCTTGAGGGGCTTGTGGTGCAGCCGGGCGAGACGACCCCGCTCAGCGTGCAGCATGTGGTGCGCAGCTTTGATCCGTGCATGGTGTGCACCGTGCATTGAGGAAGGAGTGCCCGCCGGACATGACTTTGCCGACCATGGAACAGGGCTTCGCCATCCGGGTGCGCGGGCAGGTGCAGGGGGTCGGCTTCCGGCCCTTTGTCTGGCGGCTGGCGCGGGCGGCAGGGTTGCGCGGCGAAGTTCTGAACGATGCCGAAGGGGTCCTGATCCGTCTGGTCGCGCAGGATTGCGGCGACTTCATCGCGGCCTTGCGCGCGGATAGGCCGCCTCTGGCCAGAATCGACGCGATCGAGGCCGTGCCACAGGTTTTTGCCGCGATGCCCGAGGGGTTTTCCATCGTGGCCAGCACGGGCACAGGCGCCGAAACGCGGGTCACGCCCGATGCCGCGACCTGCCCGGAATGCCGGGCTGAGGTCTTTGCGCCCGGTAGGCGGCAGGGCTATGCCTTTACCAACTGCACCCATTGCGGGCCGCGCTATACGATCCTGCGCGAACTGCCCTATGACCGGGCGCGAACCACGATGGCGGGCTTTGATCTTTGCCCCGATTGTGCCGCCGAATATGCCGATCCCGCCGACCGTCGCTTTCACGCGCAACCCATCGCCTGCCCGGCCTGCGGCCCAAACCTGTGGTATGAGGCCGGGGGAAAAGAGGTCGCGGGCGATCCGGTCGCATTGGCGGTGGCGGCGCTGAAGGCGGGGCAGGTCGTCGCGGTCAAGGGGCTGGGCGGCTTTCACCTTGCCTGCGATGCGGCCGATGCCAGGGCCGTGGCGCTGTTGCGGGCGCGCAAAAGGCGGCCGTCGAAGCCCTTTGCCCTGATGGGGACCGAGGCGATGATCTGCGCCCATGCGACGCCGTCCGAGGCTTGCTGGCGATTGTTGCGCGACCCGGCGGCGCCGGTGGTGCTGGTGCCCGCCCGGGGCACATTGCCCGAGGATGTGGCGCCGGGGATGCGCGCGCTTGGCGTCATGCTGCCCTATACGCCTCTGCATCACCTGCTGATTGCCGCTTTCGGGGGGATGCTGGTGATGACCTCGGGCAATCTTTCGGGCGCCCCGCAGGTCACCGGCAATGACGAGGCGCGCAAGGCGCTGGCGCGCTTTGCCGATGGTTTCCTGATGCACAACCGCGAGATTGCGCGGCGGCTGGATGACGGGGTCGAGCGCGCCGATCCGCCAATGGTGATCCGCCGCGCCCGTGGGCGGGTGCCGGGCACGCTGCCCCTGCCGCCGGGGTTTGACGGAGCGCCTCGGGTGCTGGCCTTTGGTGGTCAGATGAAGGCGGCGATCTGCCTGACCAAGAACGGTCAGGCGATGGTGTCGCAGCATCTGGGCGATCTGGACGATGCCGAGACCGCGCTGGAATACGACCGCACCCTGCGCGATCTGGCGGCCCTGTTCGACCATGCCCCCGAACTGGCCGCCTGTGACCCGCATCCGGGCTATCGCGCCACGATAGCGGCCGAAGGCGCGGGCCTGCCGCTGATCCGGGTCTGGCACCATCATGCGCATCTGGCCTCGTGTCTTGGCGATAATCTCTGGCCACTGGACGGCGGCAGGGTGGCGGGGATCGTGATGGACGGGCTTGGCCTTGGACCGGAAGGCGCGATCTGGGGCGGCGAGGTGTTGCTGGGCGATTATACCGGGTTCGAGCGCGTCGCGCATCTGGCCCCCGCCCCCTTGCCGGGCGGCGACAGCGCCAGTCGAGAGCCCTGGCGCAATGCGCTGGCGCGTCTGGATCAGGCGGGGCTTTCAGCCGTGGCGGATCGGCTTTTCCCGGCCGCGCCCCGCGCTCTTCTGCGGCAGGCGGCCCGTGCGGGGGTGAATGCGCCACAATCATCCTCGGCCGGGCGGCTGTTCGATGCCTTTGCGGCGCTTGCGGGCTTTGCCGGGGCGCAGAGTTACGAGGGCGAGGCCGCGATGCGGCTGGAGGCCATGGCGTGCCCTGCTTCGCCCTATCCGTTTGACTGCCGGGATGGGGGGGTGATTGACCCCGCGCCGATGTTTCGCGCCGCCGCCACCGATCTGGCGGCAGGGCGCGATCCGGGCGAAATGGCGGGGGCCTTTCATGCCGGGCTGGCGCGTGCCTTCTGCGCGCCGGCCCGCGCGCTGGTCCAGAGCGGCAGAGCGCAGGCGGTGGCCCTGTCGGGCGGTGTGCTTCAGAATGCTTTCTTTTTGCGCGAATGTCTGGCGGCGCTGGATGGTCTGCCGGTCTTGCTGCATCGCCAGATACCGGCCAATGACGGAGGGCTTGCTTTCGGTCAGGCTCTGGTTGCTGCGGCGCAGCATATGGCTGCGGCGAAAAGCTTGTAACCGTCAGGCGCGTCCTCTGGCTGGATGCTGGCCATCCGGCCAATGTTGAAAATATCTCATGGCATTGAAAATGTTTAAGAAAATGTAATTCTCCATCTGCGACATTCTGTCATTGCCCTGGGCCCTCCTGCCTTGGCATGCCTTGAAAGACCACGCGAAGGTCCGCGCAGCCGGGCCGCCAGGCTGAGAGGAGGAGGACGTCTTGTCGCAAATCGAGACTTTCTACGATGTTATGCGCCGGCAGGGGATCACCCGCCGCAGTTTCATGAAATACTGCTCGCTGACAGCAGCGGCGCTTGGCCTTGGCCCGGCTTTCGTGCCCAAAATCGCCCATGCGATGGAAACCAAGCCCCGCACGCCGGTGATCTGGGTGCATGGTCTGGAATGCACCTGCTGCTCGGAAAGCTTCATCCGCTCGGCCCATCCGCTGGCCAAGGATGTCGTGCTGTCGATGATCAGCCTTGACTATGACGATACGCTGATGGCCGCTGCCGGCCATGCCGCCGAGGCGGCCTTCAAGGACACCATCCAGAAATACAAGGGCCAGTATATCCTTGCCGTCGAGGGAAACCCGCCGTTGAACGAAGACGGGATGTATTGCATCACCGGCGGCAAGCCATTTGTCGAAAAGCTGCGCCATGCGGCCAGGGACGCCAAGGCGATCATTTCATGGGGGGCTTGCGCGTCCTATGGCTGCGTCCAGGCGGCCGCGCCGAACCCGACGCGGGCGACGCCGGTCCACAAGGTCATCCTCGACAAGCCGATCATCAAGGTGCCGGGCTGCCCGCCCATCGCCGAGGTGATGACCGGCGTCATCACCTATATGCTGACCTTCGACCGCATGCCCGAGCTTGATCGTCAGGGCCGGCCGAAGATGTTCTACAGCCAGCGCATCCACGACAAATGCTATCGCCGCCCGCATTTCGACGCCGGCCAGTTTGTCGAGCATTGGGACGACGAAAACGCCAAGAAGGGCTATTGCCTTTACAAGATGGGCTGCAAGGGCCCGACCACCTATAACGCCTGCTCGACCGTGCGCTGGAACGAGGGCGTTTCGTTTCCGATCCAGTCGGGCCATGGCTGCATCGGCTGTTCCGAAGACGGGTTCTGGGATCAGGGTTCGTTCTATGACCGGCTGACCAATATCAAGGCCTTCGGGGTCGAGGCCAATGCCGACAAGCTGGGCGGCATCGCGGCGGGTGCAGTCGGTGGGGCCGTCGCGGTCCATGCCGCGATTTCGGCGCTGAAACGGGCGCAGAAGAAGACCCAGGACAAGGTGGAGGCCTAGGCCATGACGATCAACACGCCGAATGGCTATACCCTCGACAATTCCGGGCGCCGCATCGTGGTGGACCCGGTCACCCGGATCGAAGGGCATATGCGCTGCGAGGTCAACGTGGATGATCAGGGTGTCATCCGCAACGCGGTCTCGACCGGGACGATGTGGCGCGGGCTGGAGGTCATCCTGAAAGGGCGCGACCCGCGCGACGCCTGGGCCTTTGTCGAGCGGATCTGCGGCGTCTGCACTGGCACGCATGCGCTGACCTCGGTGCGCGCGGTCGAGGATGCGCTTGGGATCATGATCCCCGACAATGCCAACTCGATCCGCAACATGATGCAGCTGGCGCTGGAGATCCACGATCATATCGTGCATTTCTATCACCTGCATGCGCTGGACTGGGTGAATCCGGTCAATGCCCTGCGCGCCGACCCCAAGGCGACCAGCGAATTGCAGCAGATGGTCTCGCCCTCGCATCCGATGTCATCGCCGGGCTATTTCCGCGATGTGCAGAACCGGCTGAAGAAATTCGTCGAATCCGGGCAACTGGGGCTGTTCAAGAACGGCTATTGGGACAATCCGGCCTATCTTCTGCCGCCCGAAGCCGATCTGATGGCGACGACTCACTATCTGGAGGCGCTTGATCTGCAAAAGGAAATCGTCAAGGTCCATACGATCTTTGGCGGCAAGAACCCGCATCCGAACTGGCTGGTGGGCGGGGTGCCATGCCCGATCAATATCGACGGCACCGGATCTGTCGGCGCGATCAATATGGAGCGGCTGAACCTCGTCTCCTCGATCATTGATCTGTGCGACGAGTTCAACAAGAACGTCTATATTCCCGATGTGATCGCCATCGGCGGCTTTTACAAAAGCTGGCTTTACGGGGGCGGGCTGTCGTCGCAGGCGGTCATGGCCTATGGCGACATTCCCGAGAACCCGAATGACTTTTCGCCCGAGCAACTGCATTTGCCGCGCGGCGCGATCATCAACGGCAATCTCAACGAGGTGCATGACGTCGATCCGCGCGACCCCGAGCAGGTGCAGGAATTCGTCGACCATTCCTGGTATTCGTATGGCGATCCGGGCCGCGGCCTGCATCCCTGGGATGGTGAAACCAATCCGAAATTCGAGCTGGGGCCGAACCACAAGGGCACGAAAACTCGCATCGAACAGCTGGATGAATCCGCGAAATATTCCTGGATCAAGGCGCCGCGCTGGCGAGGTCACGCGATGGAGGTCGGCCCGCTTGCGCGCTATATCATCGGCTACGCCAAGGGGCATGAGGACATCAAAAATCAGGTCGATGGCCTGTTGAGAACCATGGATTTGCCCTTCGAGGCGCTGTTCTCGACTCTGGGCCGCACGGCGGCGCGGGCGCTGGAATCGGAATATTGCGGGCGCCTGCAACGGCATTTCTTCGACAAGATGGTGCGGAACATCAAGAATGGCGATCAAAGCACCGCCAATGTCGAGAAATGGGATCCTTCGACCTGGCCGAAAGAGGCCAAGGGCGTCGGCATGACCGAGGCACCGCGCGGCGCGCTTGGCCATTGGATCCGCATCAAGGACGGCCGGATCGAGAATTACCAATGCGTGGTGCCGACCACCTGGAATGGCTCGCCCCGCGACAGCCAGGGCAATATCGGTGCCTTCGAGGCCAGCCTGATGAACACGCCCATGGAGCGCCCGGATGAGCCGGTCGAAATCCTGCGCACGCTGCACAGTTTCGACCCCTGCCTGGCCTGCTCTACCCATGTCATGTCACCGGATGGTGACGAGCTTGCCGCCGTCAAAATTCGCTGAGAAAGGGACGATCCAATGAAAAAACTGATGCTGGCCGCGCTGGCCGCACTCATGGGCTCACCCGTTCTGGCCCATACCGGGGTGGGAGAGACCTCGGGCTTCACGGCCGGACTCTCGCATCCGATCTTTGGGCCGGACCACCTGCTGGCGATGCTGGCTGTGGGGCTTTGGTCGGGCTTCGTGCTGCCGCATCGCTTCTGGCTGGGGGCGGCGACCTTCATGGGCGCGATGGCCGTGGGGGCGTTGATTTCGTGGGCCGGTATTCCGATTCCGATGGTGGAAAGCTGGATCGTGCTGTCGGTCGTGGCCTTCGGTCTTCTGACGGCGTTCTCGCGCCGCGGGCAATCTGACCAGATCACCTTCGCCTCGCTGGCAGCGATCGCCCTTTTCGCCATATGCCACGGTCATGCCCACGCGACCGAGGCCCACGGCAATGCCGCAGCTTATATGATCGGCTTCCTGATCTCGACGGCGGCGCTGCATATCGTCGGCATTTTCATCGCCCGCACGATCTCGAACGCCACGGCGGCCAGAATGGTGCAGGCGGCAACCGGCACCGGGATCGCTGTGGCGGGCCTTGCCCTGATGGCCGCCGGGTGATGCCATGAGCGACATCCATCCCGGCGATGACCATATCTTCGAGGGCCGCCCTCTGGGCGCCCCCCATCAGGTTACCCGGCAAACCTCGGTCTATGTCTATGAGGCGCCGGTTCGCATTTGGCACTGGATCAACGCGGCCTGCATCATGGTCTTGTGCGTGACCGGCTGGCTTATCGGCAGCCCGCCGCCTTCGATGCAGATCGCTGAAGCCTATGACCAGTTCGTCTTCGGCTATATCCGCTTTGCCCATTTCGCGGCGGCTATGATCCTGACGGTGGGCTTTTTCGGCCGCATCTACTGGGCGCTGATCGGCAACCACCATGCAAAGCAGCTTTTCTATGTGCCGATCTTCTCTCGCCGGTTCTGGGGAGAGTTACTGTTCGAGCTGCGCTGGTACTTCTTTCTGGAAAAAGAGCCGAAGAAATATGTCGGCCACAACCCGCTGGCGCAGCTTGCGATGTTTCTGTTCATGACGGTCGGTCTGACCTTCATGATCGTCACCGGATTTGCGCTGTATGCCGAAGGGGCGGGCAAGGACAGCATGTTCTATGCCGTCTTCGGCTGGGTCCAGGACCTTGTTCAGAACACCCAGCGCCTGCACACGCTGCACCATATCGGCATGTGGTGGATCGTGATCTTCATGATCATCCATATCTATGTGGCGATCCGCGAAGACATCATGTCGCGCCAGTCGATGGTCTCGACGATGATCTCGGGACACCGCACCTTCAAGGATGATCGCCCCGACTGAACGCGGCTGGCAGCAACTGGAAGGATCGTTTCCGGTTTCAGAGCCAGACGGCAGGTCACTTGCCGCACCATATCCCGAAATCCCGCCCGCATTGGCGGGATTTCGTTTTTATATCATTATCTTGCAAGGAATTTCGAGGGTTGCGACTTTTTGTCTCTGCTTTCGGAACTGGTGGCTATACTTTCGGCCCATAGGGGTGGGGCACATGACCGCACCGCCTGCCAGCAATGCTTCGGGGAGTTCGGGGAGGGGGCAGATGCCAGCGGAAGCGCCTGCAAATATCCTTGTTCTGGGGATCGGCAATGTGCTTTGGGCCGATGAGGGCTTCGGGGTGCGCTGCGTCGAAGAGATGGCCGCGCGCCATGCCTTGCCCGAACGGGTGAGGCTGCTTGATGGCGGCACGCAGGGGCTGTATCTGCTGCCCTTTCTGGAAGAAGCCGACGCGCTGATCGTCTTTGACGCGGTGGATTACGGACTGCCCCCCGGCACGCTGAAGCTGGTCGAAGGGGCCGAGGTTCCGGCCTTTCTGGGCGCCAAAAAAATGAGCCTGCACCAGACCGGCTTTCAAGAGGTGATCGCGACCGCCCAGCTGCTGGGGCGTTGTCCGGCGCAGCTGATGCTGATCGGCTGCCAGCCGGTCGAACTGGAGGATTACGGAGGAGGACTCCGCCCCGAAGTGGCTGCACAGATCGGGCCTGCCATCGAGATTGCGCTGGCGAAGCTGGCCGAATGGTGCGTTCAGGCCGGCGAGGGCGCGACCTCGGGTCAGCTTGCGGATCCGGCGATCCGGCGCGAGGCCTATGAGACGGGCCGCCCCGCCGCCTCTGATGCCTGCCGCGAGAGCGATGCGCGCTTTTTCCCGGGGGCCGGCTGATGTGCATGGGCATCCCGATGCGGCTGGCGCAGGTCGACGGCATCGCGGGGCAAAGCGAGGGCGGCGATCTGATCGACCTCAGCCTGACCGCCGATGCGCAAGCCGGCGACTGGGTGCTGACCTTCCTCGGCACGGCGCATGAGGTGATCGACGCTGACCGCGCCGCACGGATCGCGGCGGCATTGCAGGGGTTGCGGGCGGTCATGGCGGGGGGCGACGCTTCGGGCGCCTTTGCCGATCTCGAGGGTCGCACCCCGGCGCTTCCGTCCCATCTTCAGGCGGCGTTGGCCGCAGGCCGCAAAACGGGTTGACCCATGCATGACCATTCCCACGACATTCTGCACAGCCCCGGCGGGGGCGCCCTGCACCCGCTGCTGGCGCGGCTGGAGGCCGAATTCGGCTGGCCACGCCTGCATTCGCTGCATGACGTCGCAGAGTTTACCGCCAGCCCCGGTCTGCATTGCCTGTTCGTTCCGGGCGACCCCGCCCGCAATCTGGAGACGGTGGACGCGGCGGTGATCCTGCCGGAACTGCGCATGGCCTTTCAGAACGCCTTTGATTGCGCCGTGGTGGGTGACGCCATCGAAGCAACGGTCCGCGAAACCCACAGGGCACTGAAAACGCCGGGGTTTCTGTTCTTCCGCGATGGCTCCTATCTCGGCTCGATCGAGAAGATCCGCGACTGGGACGATTACATCGCCCGCACCAGCCACATCCTCTCGCTGCCGGGTTGAAAGGCAAAGACAATGGCCCAGAATTTTCACCTGCCCCCTGTTGGTTTCGGCCCCGGATCGCAGCCCGACGATGGCGAGGGGCTGGAGTGGCTGCCGCTGCCCTCCGGGATGCGCACCTATGACATGCATCTGCCCGAGGTCGGGAATGTCGCGTCTCTGGCGCCCGCGCTGGCGATGCTGGCCGAGATCGCCGCGGCCTGCGATCGTGTGGCCCAGGGGGCGGCGCCGGTGTCGTTCGATCTGTCCGCGCTGGATGCGGCCAACCGGGCGCTGATGGCGGAAACGCTGGGTCAGGGCGAGGTGTCGCTGCGCGCGCGGGGCGTGCCGGCGGTGGCCGTGCAGGAAAGCGTCTTTGCCGGGGTCTGGGTGCTGAAGGCCGAGGGGATCGACCGGGTCGAGGTCGCGCCCGTGCCGCAGCTTGCCCTGACGCGGGCGTTCCATGCGCAGCGCCCGGCGATCGGGGCCCTGGCCCCGCGCGCGCCGGGGGTGGTGAACGCCCCTGCCTTGCTGGCTGAACTGATGGACAAATCCCTGTCCTGGCGTGGCCCCGGTGATCTGCATGTGGTGAACCTGACCCTGATTCCGCATACCGAAGAGGATCTGCTCTGGCTCGATCAGGCTCTGGGCGAGGGGTCGGTGACCATCCTGTCGCGCGGCTATGGCAATTGCCGCATCACCGCGACCGCGCAGGATCGTCTGTGGCGGGTGCAGTTCTTCAACTCGATGGATGTGCTGATCCTCGATACCTTCGAGGTGACCGCCATGCCCGAGGTGGTGCTGGCCGCGCCCGAGGATCTGGCGGACAGCGCGGGCCGCATTCGTGAAGTGCTGGGGGCGATCCGATGAGCGTCGAGACCGCACGGGGCGGGTTCGAGGGGTCTTATCTGGGCGCCAATGACCGGATCAGCCCGCAGGCGATCATGGAATGCAAGATCTGCTGGACCAGCTATGACCCGGCCGAGGGGGATGAATACCGGCAGGTTCTGCCCGGCACGCCGTTCGCGGCCTTGCCCGCCGACTGGAAATGTCCCGGCTGCGACGCGCCGAAGCAACAGTTCATCGTGCGCGAGGATCCCGGCTCTGACGAGATGCGGATCGCGGCCGAGATCGAGCGGCGCTGCGCCCGGCTGGTCGCCGACTTCCGCGAGGTCTTCAACGCAAAGATGCGCGACGTGCCGATCATCAATCAGGCGCTGCATGTCGAGGCGATGGCCTTTCGTCCCTGGCAGGGCGGCTTTCTGGGGGTGCTGATCGCGCCCTGGTTCATGAACCTGATCTGGCTGCCGGGCGAGGATCAGGACTGGTCGGCCCTGAAGGCGGGCGAGAAAGAGGTGGTCGCCTTTCCCTCGGGCGAATATGAATTCATCCATAACAGCCGCGAGATGACCGGCCCTTACAAGGCCTGTTCGCTGTTCTCGCCGATGGCGGATTTCACCAGCCAGTTGCAGGCCGTCGAGGTCGCGCGCGCGGTGATGGTCGAGCTGTTCAAACCCGAAAACCGCGACGGGACCGACCGCGCCGCCGAGATTCGCGCCGCCCGCGAGGCCGAGCTTGCACCGCCGTCCGAGGCCGGACCGGCATCGGATGCACCGATCCCCAATCCGCGCCCCACGCGCCGGGCGCTGCTGACCGGCGGGCTGGCCGCTGCTCCGGCAGAGGGCGACGATCCGGAGATATCCGGGGGCGTGGAATGATCTCTGCCTCCGTCAGCTTTCGCCTTTTGCCCCGCGACGGAGGGCTTGCCCTTGCGCCGGGGGCGCAGGCGGGGCTGGCGGTGGATGCGCTGATGACGGGGCGCAGGGTGGATGAGGTCAGGCAGATGCTGCCCGTCCTGTTCGGCCTGTGCCGGTCCGTGCAGGAATGGGCTATGGCGCTGGCGCTTGGGCTGCCGCTGCCGCCCCTGGACGATCTGCGCCGCGACATGATCCGCGACCATCTGGCCAGGCTGTGCCTGCATCTGCCGCCGCAGCTTGGGCTAGCGCCCCTGGCGTTGCCGCAGGGCTGGCAGGCGGGGGGGCGCGCGCTGCGGGTGGCGCTTTTCGGGCAGGATGGCCTGCCCGGACCCGGTGATCTGGCCGCATGGAGCGCGGGCCCCGCGCCGCTTGCGCGCCTTGTCGCGGCGGTTCAGGGGCATTTCGCGCCGGGCGAGGCGGTCAGCGATCTGCCGGCGATGACGGATCCGTTCGGCGACGGCCTTGTCGAGAACAGCCTTGCCACACGCCATGCCGGACATCCGCTGCTGATGGCGGTGCGGGGCGCATATGGTCACGGGCCTCTGGTGCATCTGCTGGCCCGGCTGGTCGATCTCGACGCCCTGTCGCGCGGGGCTTTCCCGCCGCCCCGCCGGATGGCACAAGGGGCGGCGCTGGTGCCCTGTTCGCGTGGCTTCTGCGCGCTTGAACTGCGCGCGGCCGGCGGCATCGTGACCCGCTTTTCGCGCCGTACGCCCACCGATCACCTGCTGATGTCGGGCGGGCTGCTGGCGGCCAGCCTTGCGACACTTCCGCCAGACAAGGCTGATCGGGCGCCTTTGCTTGCCATGATCCTTGATCCCTGTATCCCTCTGCATCTGGAGGCCGGACCCCATGCATGAGATGTCGCTTTGCGAAGGGATCCGCGGCATTGTCGAGGATCAGGCCCGCCGCCACGGTTTTTCCCGCGTGACCCGGATGCGGCTGGAAATCGGGCGCTTTGCCGGGGTGGAAAAGGCCGCGCTGAGCTTTGCCTTTGACGTGGTCATGCGCGGCAGCCCGGCCGAGGGCGCGGTCCTGGAAATGATCGACCTGCCGGGCCGGGCAATGTGTTTCGACTGTGCCGAACAGGTGGAATTGGACGACCGCCTGTCGCCCTGTCCCCTTTGTGGCGGTGGCAGGCTGATGCCCGAGACGGGGGACGAAATGCGGATCAGGGATATGGAGGTGATCTGATGTGTGGGATTTGCGGTTGCGGCAGCACGGTGACGGTGGACGGGCGCGAGATCAGCCATGACGAGGCGCACCGGCTGGGCCTGGCCCATGAGCACGCGCAGGATCACAGCCATGGCCATGGGCACAGCCATGCCGCGAATGGTCACGCGCATGACCATGGTTCCGGCGATCACCACCACCATCATCACGACCATGCGCCGGGCCATGGTCACCATCACGACTACGGCGCGGGCGCGGCGGGTCTGTCGGTGCCGGGCCTGACGCAGCAGCGGCTGATCGAGGTCGAGACCTCGCTTCTGGCCCGCAATGACGGGTTGGCTGCGGGCAACCGGCGGGTACTTTCGGCGCTGCGAGCCTTTGCGGTCAACCTTGTCTCATCGCCCGGTTCTGGCAAGACCACGTTGCTGTGCCGGACCATCTCGATGCTGGAAGGCCAACCGCTGGCGGTGATCGAGGGCGACCAGCAGACCGAGAACGATGCCGACCGGATCCGCGCCACCGGCGCGCGGGCGGTGCAGGTCAATACCGGCAAGGGCTGCCATCTGGATGCGCAGATGGTGGGCGGTGCGATGGATGCGCTGCGGCTGGAACCGGCCTCGCTGCTGTTCATCGAAAATGTCGGCAATCTGGTCTGCCCCGCGGCTTTTGATCTGGGCGAGGATGCCAAGGTCGCGATCCTGTCGGTGACCGAGGGTGAAGACAAGCCCTTGAAATACCCTGATATGTTTACGGCCGCAAGGCTTGCCATCCTGAACAAGATCGACCTTGCCCCCCATTGCGATGCCGATCCCGAGGTCTATGAGGCCAACCTGCGGCGGGTGAACCCCGGCATAGACATCCTGCGCCTTTCGGCCCGCACCGGCGAGGGGATGCAGGCCTGGATCGACTGGCTGCGTGCCGGTCTGGCGACAAAGTCCTGAGCCATGCCCACGCCGCGCCCCTTTGTCCTGCTGGTGGATGACGAGCCGCATTCGCTTTCGGCGATGCGCATGGCGCTTGAGGATGAGTTTGAAATCCTGACCGCCCCGGATGCCGCCGCCGCCGCCCGGCTGATGGAAGAGGAATGGGTGCAGGTAGTGGTCTGCGACCAGCGGATGCCCGGCCAGACCGGGGTGGAGTTCCTGACCGGGCTGCGCGAGCGCTGGCCGGAAACGGTGCGGCTTCTGATAACCGGCTATACCGATCCCTCGGCCATCGTCGATGCGATCAATCTTGCCGGCATCCATCAGTTCATCGCCAAGCCCTGGCATCCCGACCAGTTGCTGATGGCGGTGCGCAATGCGGCGCAGCTTTTCCATCTTGCGCGCGAGAATGAACGTCTGGCGCTGGAGATGCGCCGGCTTGCCTCGACCTCCGAAACCCGGCTGGAAAAGCGCCGGCGGGCGTTGCGTCAGGGGCAGGGCTTCGACAGCGTGCTGCGTGCGCCCAACTCGCCCATGAACGCCACGGTTGATGCGGCGCGGCATTATGCGGCCTTCGATGTGCCGGTGCTGCTGACGGGCGAGCAGGGCACCGGCAAGGAGCAGCTTGCGCAGGCGATGCATCTGGCCTCGCTGAGGGCGGACCGGCCCTTTTACGCGCTGGATCTGACCGGAATGCCCGATGAGCTGGTCATGGTCGAGCTGCTGGGCGCGCGGCGCGGGGCGGTGGCCGGGGGAACCAGCCGGATCGGCCTGATTCAAAAGGCGGATCGCGGGACGCTGTATCTGTCGGGGATCGAGACCATCACGCCCGAATTGCAGCTTGTGCTTTTGCGCATCCTGTCCGGGCGCGGCTTCACGCCGGTCGGCGGGCAAGAGACGCTGACCAGCAATCTGCGCCTGATCGCCGGCGCCGGCACGGATTTGGCGGCTCTGGTCACCGAAGGGCGTTTTCGCGCCGACCTCTATTACGCTCTGGCGGTGGCCGAAATTGCGGTGCCGCCCCTGCGCGCTCGGCGCGGCGATATCGCCATGCTGGCCCAGCACATGCTGGCCGAGCTGGCGGCCCGTCATGGCAAGCTGGTGCATGGTTTTGACGGGCCCGCGCTGGAATTTCTGGAAAGTTACGACTGGCCCGGCAATCTGCGCGAATTGTCGAACGAGATCACCCGGATGCTGATCCTTGCGCAAGACAGCGTTCTGGGCGCCGATCTGATCTCTCGCCCGATCCTGCAGGGTCCGCCGGGTGAGGATGGCGCCGGCCGTCTGACCCAGGCGGTGCTTGCCGGCGTCGGCAGCCTGAAAGAGCGGGTCGAACTGATCGAAATGCGTATCCTGCGCGAGACGCTGACCCGCCATCGCTGGAACAAAAGCCGCGCGGCGGCCGAGCTGGGTGTGTCGCGGGTGGGCCTGCGCGCCAAGCTGGACCGCTATGGCGTCAAGGACCCGGCCGAGCGTCAGGCCACCCCGGAAGAGGAGGAATAGCCATGTGTCTGGGAATTCCCGGTCGCATCATCGCCATGACCGATCCCGCGCGGATGATGGCCATGGCCGAGGTCTCGGGCGTGCGCCGCGAGGTCAATATCGCCTGCGTGGCCGAGGGGCCGCCCGAGGGGCTGATCGGCCGCTGGGTGCTGATCCATGTCGGTTTCGCCATGAGCCTGATCGACGAGGACGAGGCGGCGCGCACGCTGGCCGCGCTGCATGAACTGGGCGAGGCGCAAGAGGCGCTTGAACAGATGGCCGAAGCCGACCGGGAGATGGCACGATGAAATTCGCTTCGGAATTCCGCGATCCCAAGGCGGCGCGCGCGCTGCTGGCCGCGATTGCCCGCCGCGCCGAGCAGATCGGCGCCAGCCGCGAAAAGCCGGTGCATATCATGGAGATCTGCGGCGGCCACACCCATTCGATCTTTCGCTATGGTCTGGACAAACTGGTGCATGAGGGCGTGGAATTCATCCACGGCCCCGGCTGTCCGGTTTGCGTTCTGCCGCGTGCGCGGATCGATGAATCCATCCAGATTGCCAGGCGTCCGGGCGTCATCTTCACCACCTTTGGCGATGCGATGAGGGTGCCGGGCCGGTCGCAATCGCTGTTGCAGGCGCGGGCGGCGGGGGCGGATATCCGCATGGTCTATTCGCCGCTGGATGCCCTGGCTCTGGCCCGGAAATACCCCGAACGCGACGTGGTGTTCTTTGGTCTGGGCTTCGAGACGACGACCCCTTCGACCGCGCTGGCCATCCAGCAGGCCGCGCGGGAAGGGTTGGGCAATTTCAGCGTCTTCTGCAACCATATCACCGTGCCCGAACCCATCCACGCCCTGCTGAAGGATCCGCATATGGTGCTGGACGGGTTCATCGGGCCGGGTCATGTCTCGATGGTCATCGGCGTGCATCCCTATGATTTCATTGCCCGGGACTTCCAGAAACCGCTTGTCGTCGCAGGTTTCGAGCCGACCGATCTTCTGCAATCGGTGCTGATTGTGCTGGACCAGATCGCCGAGGGGCGCGCCGAGGTCGAAAACCAATATGCCCGCGTGGTCCCCGAGGAGGGCAATCCGGTTAGTCTGGCCGCCATTGCCGATGTCTATGAACGGCGCCCCAGCTTTGAATGGCGCGGTCTGGGCGAGATCGACGCCAGCGGATTGCGCATCCGCCCGAAATACGCAGCCTTCGACGCCGAGGAAAAATTCGGCATCGGCTATGCGGTGGCGCGCAATCCCGCACCCGAACCCGAGGGCTGTGCCTGTGGCGCCGTCATGACGGGGCGGGTCAAACCTACGGCCTGCCCGCATTTCGGCAAGGGCTGCACGCCAGAGATGCCGCTGGGGGCGCTGATGGTCAGTTCGGAAGGGGCCTGTGCGGCCTATTGGCAATATGGCGGTGCGCGGGTTGCAGCGGAATAGGGCGGGCAGAACATGAACGCAATGGCTTTTGGAACCCTGCGCGACAGCCATGTGACCCTGTCGCATGGCGGTGGCGGCAAGGCGATGGCCGATCTGATCGAGACCGTCTTTTTTCCCGCCTTCGGCCCCGGATCGGGCGAGGATCAGGCGCGGCTGACGGCGGATGCGCTGTGTGAACCCGGCGCGCGGCTGGCCTTGACCACCGACAGTTTCGTGGTCACGCCGCTGGAATTTCCCGGCGGCGATATCGGCAAGCTGGCGGTCTGCGGCACGGTGAACGATCTGGCCGTCGGCGGGGCACGACCGCTGTGGCTGTCGGCGGCGTTCATTATCGAGGAAGGCTGCGAGATTGCGCTGTTGCAGCGCGTGGTCGCCTCGATGGCGCGTGAGGCGGCGCTGGCCGGGGTGCGGATCGTGACCGGCGACACCAAGGTCGTCGGGCGCGGATCGGCGGACGGGGTGTTCGTCACCACCTCGGGCGTCGGCGTGATCCCGGCGGGGCGCGATCTGGTTGCGGCGCGGATCAGGCCGGGCGATGTCGTGCTGGTCAATGGCGTGCTGGGCGATCATGGCGCGGCCATTCTGGCGGCGCGCGGCGATCTGGCGCTGTCGACGGATCTGGTCTCGGACTGTCAGGGGCTTGGGCATCTGATGGAGGCGGTGCTGGCCGCCGCCCCCGGCACCCGAGCCGCCCGCGATGCGACCCGCGGAGGGCTTGCCGCGGCGCTGAATGAAATGGCGCTGGCGGCAGGATGCGGCATCGAAATCAGGGAAGATGCGCTGCCCCTGCGCCCCGAGGTGCGCGGGGTCTGCGAAATTCTTGGCCTTGATCCGCTCTATCTTGCCAATGAGGGAACCTTGGTCCTGTTCGTGCCCGAGGCCGAGGCTGAGGCTGCGCTGTGCGCGATGCGTTCCCGCCCCGAAGGGCAGGGCGCCGCAATCATCGGCCGCGCCGTCGCCGCATCCGAGGGGGGCGCCCATACGGCCCGTGTGCAGATGGTGACCTCCTTTGGCGGGCGCCGCATCGTCGACCGCCTCGTGGGCGAACAACTGCCGCGGATCTGCTGAAACGGACCCTTGCCGGCTTTGCGCGACCTCGGCAGCCCGGACGGGGTGCAGCGAGCCTGTTTCGTCATATTTGGCCGCTTTTGCACCGAGGAGAAAACCCTGCACCAACATAGGCGTAAAACCGTATGTCCTTTTTCGGCTGAACTGTGGCGGGTGGTCGCCCTGCATTGGCTGCTTTCAAAGAGAGCTACTCGATAGGCTCCGCCTCAAGCCAGGAGGATTAACCATGCAGGGGAATAGCGAACATTCCATCGGATTGAATGTTTCGAAGAATAACCACGTCATTGCAGTGGCCGAGGGTGGTCGGGGCGTGTATGGATGTATATGGACCTCGCCTGATTGCAACGGTCTGGTTGGCTCTGGTTCAGAACTCGCCATTGCGGACGTATATCCGGCTTCTGTGAACGGCCCGATCCTTCGTCGCCGCGAGCCCCGATGGATTTCCGCGCGCTTCCTCCTCAATGCCCCCGTGACATCGGCCTCCGCCGTGCCGGTTTGGGGAAGCTGCATTGCAGCGATCGATAACGTGACCAATGACCGTTTTGGGCCGGGTCGGTGCGTCGGATACAACGTTGCGGCACGATGCTGCCGAGAGCGCACTGGTTTGCCGCCCTCGGTCCATGGCGAGGCGCATCCGCCAACCGCAGATCATGCGGGGCTGCGCGTGGTCGCGGAGGGTGCCGGTGACGCGGGCAGGACGCGCCGGAGGATGTCGGCAAGGGTGACGACACCGGTGATCCGATCCCCGTTCATCACCACTGCCAGCTGCACGCTTGCCGAACGCATGCTCGCCAGCGCCTCGTAGATCGGTGTGCCGGCCTTCAGGGTAAAGGCGGGCCGTGCCACGCTTGCAGCCGGGGCCGTATCGGGTTTGAGCAGCAAATCGCGCACATGGATCACCCACGGCGCGCCACCGCCATTGGTCAGAAGGCGCATGTGGGCCGTCCGGGAGGCGATGTCACGCACCTCCGCCACCGTCGCCTCCGCTTTGACCCTGGTGACGGTCTGCCCTGCCGTGATGATGCTTTCGACCGGCATCGTGCCGAGGTCGATCAGGCCGGAAAGCTGGCGGCGCAAACCCGGTTCCAGCGTGCCAACATCGGCTGAGTGTTCCACAAGCTGCCGGATAGTGGCAGCGTCCTGACCGCCCACCGCTGCGCTCTCGACCGGCTCTACGCCGCTCGCCCGCACCAGCCTGTTGGCGATGACATTGATCCAGTGCAGCACAGGACGCAGTGGCCAGATATAGGCGCGAGCAAGAACGCCGATCGCCATCGCCGACCTTTCGGGATTGGCGATAGCCCAGGACTTGGGTGCCATCTCGCCCACGACCAGATGGAGGAAGGTGACCAGCAAGAGCGACAGGAAGAACGAGGCGCTCTCGGCGATCCAGCCCGGCGCACCCCATTCGAGGAGCAGCGGCCCGAGAGCGTAGTGGACTGCAGGCTTGGTGATCGCGCCAAGGGCAAAGGTGGTGATCGTGATGCCAAGTTGAGCGCCCGCCAGCATCAGGGTCAGATCATTCATACCGCGTAGCGCAGCACGGGCCGAACGGCTGGTGGGGGCGATTTCTTCCAGCCGGTGGCGGCGCGCACCAAGCAGGGCAAATTCGATGATCACGAAAAAGGCGCTGAGGATGATCAGGGCAATCGTGGCCAGGGTGACGAAAAGCGGATCGGTCATCATTGGTCTTGCTCCTGCTCTTCCACGAGTTTGACGCGCACAAGGGTTGGCACATGGCGCGCGATGCGCAGAACATTCACCTCAAGGCGGCGGCGCAGGGGGGCATCCGATACCACATCGGCACCGTCGGCCGGCAGATCGACGAGGATCGTGTCGACCTTGGTGGGCAGGCGCCCCAACTGCGCGATGAGCAGGCCCGAGATCGTCTCGAAATCGCCGCGGGGCAGATCGTGGTTCACCGCGCGCTCCACCTCGTCGAGGTGAACATCGCCTTCCATCACCCAGACGCCCTCGTCCTCTTCGCGTAGCGGCTGGATGGCGTTTTTGTCGAATTCGTCGGTGATCTCGCCCACGACCTCCATGGCGATGTCCTCGATGGTGAGGACGCCGGCAAATCCACCGTATTCGTCGATGACGCAAACCATCTTGTTGCCGGATTTGACCAGTGTCTCAAGCGCCGCTGGCAGCGGCATCAGCGTCGGCACAATAGCGACCGGCCGCATCACCGTGGCCGCCGTGGCTTCCAGTTGCTCGGCATTCACCTTTGGAAGAATATCGGCCAGATGCACGACGCCAACCGGCACGTCATCATCGTCGATGACCGGATAGCGCGTGTGGCCATGCGCCATCATCTCGCGCAGTTCCGCGATGGTGGTATCGGGGTCGACCCAGTCCGCCTGCGCTCGCGGGACCATCGCATGTTCGGCATCCCGGTGGGGGAAGTCTAGGATCCGGTCCATCATGAGCGACAGCTCGACCGGAAGATCGCCGCTTTCGCGGGAGTCCGCGATGATATGGGGCAGGTCCTTGGCCGAGGCGCTGACGTCGAGGTCATGCACTGGCTCGATCCGTAAAAGCCGCAGGAACAGGTTTGCCGCCTTGTCGAAGAAGGTGATCAGCCAGCCGAAGAGCGACAGATAGGTCGTCGTCGAGGCCGCCAGTGCCTTGGCCATAGGTTCTGAATTCGCGATGGCCAGGTTCTTGGGGTAAAGTTCGCCAAAGATCATCTGGACGATGGTGGCGAAGAGCAACGCAAGGATCGTCCCAACGCTGATCCCAATCGATTCGGGAATGCCAACACCGCCCAGCAGCATGCCCAGGGATTTGCCGACCAAGGGCTCGGCGACATAGCCGACCATCAGCCCCGTCACCGTGATGCCGAGTTGAGCGCCCGAGAGCATGAAGCTGGTGCGCTTCGTGACGGCAAGGGCGCGCCTTGCAGCCAAATCGCCACTTGCGGCCTGCGCGGCGAGACGGGTGCGGTCAACCGCCATATAGGCGAATTCCTGGGCAACGAAGTAGGCGCCGGCTGCGATGATAACGAGGATTACGAGCAGGCCGGCAAGCAATAACAGAACCGGTTCAAGCATGGGCGGAATGGGGTCTCATGGTCTGGGGCACTACGCAGGGACCTGTGGTTCCCGTGCAGTGCAAGTGAACGAGATGTCGGGGGAGCATGGTTGCGTGCGAGCGGGCATCCCGCCAAGAGCCCGGAAAGCCTCGGGGTGCTCGGAGGATAGGCGGGAAACACCGTTGCAGCGAACCATGAGGAACGCAGGGCAGCGGTCGCCTGCACTGCCGACAATCCGGCAGAACGGGCCATCCGCGCAGGGGCGTAGATATCGATGGTATCTGTTCTGATGCGGAGGATCGAGGCGCTGGACTAGGAGGCTCTTCGTCCCCCGCGGGACTTCGGCTTGGCTCAGGCATTAGGCGCAGTGGTCTGATGCGTGGATCACCAGAACTCCCTCCGACAGGTTTCCATTATCCGCGTTCGGCAATGACGCGGCCTCGCCACGCACCTACACCTTATCGTCTGGATCCTGATTTTTCCAGTGGCGCATGCGATCACCCCATGGGTAGCGAAATTCGATCCACCAATTGCCGGGGCTGGCCACATCAGCGCTCCAAATGACCATAACACCTCGACCCAAGCTACACCGAGCGCCGGTGACGACTTTGCCTCGCGTCAAATCTTGCCCCGAGCTATGCAGATCATCATTGGTCAGGGGATGGTGTTACAGAGTTAGGGTCAGGACTCATAGCCAATAGATGACGGTTGCCGCGAGGGCGATAGCGGAGAGGAAGACCTTCGGGCATCTGTCGTATCGGGTTGCCACGCGCCGCCAGTCCTTGAGGCGGCCGAACATGATC
>Ga0180222_1000584_pt1 | contig 50703 bp, 44 predicted proteins | sample eDN5th37CKraftOP_FD_151336 | JGI IMG/M metagenome (GOLD analysis project Ga0180222, IMG submission 151336) | Enriched Organic Plus compost microbial communities from Emeryville, California, USA - eDNA 5th pass 37_C Kraft OP (version 2) (version 2) ...
GGCCTTGGTCGGCGATTTTTTCAAGGAGGGTTGGGCCTTCATCTTCGTTCCTTCGTCACTACGACGAAGCCCCAACCCTCCTTAAATCACAACCTCAAATCTGTGCCATTGGTGCTGACGGCGGACATCGATGGCATTCTGCTTCTCCTTCATGGTCCAGACTAAAACAGTCGATGGACCACTCAGAAGGGGGCAGCTCACGCGCATGGGGCGGTTGCCGCCGGGTGGCTTTAAGCTTCGGTCGCCACCGCACGAGACGGCAAGGGATGGTGGTTACCTGCCGTTTCCCACCTTGCCGTTCTGACTGTATTCCATTCCGCCGCAAGGCGCGGTTGGATCATCCACGCCGGATTTCGCAATGATGCGTACCGTTCGGTCGACCAGTTGCACCGCACGATCTACATCAGTCGACCTCGCGTCCTTATAGGTGATGAGCAGCGTATCACTGCTAATCCAGCGAAGATTTACGCCATATGCGCAGTCGCTTCGACCGGCACCGTAGAAACCAGCAACAGCGTGATCCCAGCGGATCGGCCAATTACGGCCCACATCGACCTCATATGCGAAGTCGGTTGTTGCACCGGCATTGATCTCGAACACGCTTGCGATCAAGCTGCCGTCAGGCGACTTGGCTCGTGTCACTTCTACCTTCGAGACTCACATTAAGAGGAGCAGGTAAAACGATAGAATAAGCCCGAGCGCCCCTATGCCAAAGCACCCCTTCCATCCCGGGCGAGGCGGTTCGTACCGTGAGTTCATGTCCATTCGGACCAGAATAGCGCGGGCGTTGAGTGGCAGCTACTGGGCCGAAAGCGGTCGCCTGGGCTTTCGTCGAATTGCAGTCCACGTACACGCCTCCCCCCCCCCGACCCCATCACTCCTTCAGCACCCGCTCGATCCGCCGGTCGGGGATGAGCCACACGAGGATCACCGCCACGTAGAGCGCGATCGCCACCGCCTGGATCCAGAAGGAGACAGGGATGGCGATAGCGTAGAGCAGGATGCTGAGCTTGCCCTTGCGGTCTGCGCCGATCGCGCGGGCGAGGGCGGAATCGCGGCCGTTCACGGCGATGATCGCGCGTTCGGTCACCTGATAGCCGATCGCCGCCATGCCGAGCACCACGCCATAAGCCGCCGTCGCCGCGGCCGAGAAGCTGCTCTCGTCCAGCCAGCGGATCACGAAGGGCACCAGCGAGAGCCAGAAGAGCAGAAAGAGATTGGCCCACAGCACGCGCCCGTCGATCCGGTCGGTCGCATGCATCAGATGATGGTGGTTGTTCCAGTAGAGCCCGACATTGACGAAGGAGAGGACATAGGCGAGCAGGATCGGCACGCTGGCCGAGAGCGCGGCGAAGCTGCCGCCCGCAGGCACCTTCAGCTCCAGCACCATGATCGTGATGATGATGGCGACCACGCCATCGGTGAAGGCTTCGAGCCGGCCGGTACGCATGTACGATCTTCCCCCTATCTTCCCGTCATGCCGACTTTCGTCAGGATGACGGGAAGAAGCAATCCGCCCCTCCCGCTCAAATATCCCCAAAGTCATCGAGTTCCTGATCGTCGGCGCCGAGCGCCACGAACTGGTCGAGCAGCCAGGAAGCGGCGGGGCCCGGGGGCGTGTCGCGGCGCCAGACGCCGGCGAAGCGATAGGTACCGCCGGGATGATCGGGCATGGCGAGGCGGACCAACGTGCCGGCCACGAGATCGGGCTCGATCATCGGCAGCGGCATATTGCCCCAGCCTATGCCTTCGCGCAGCAGCGCGTGCTTGGCGCTGAGATCGGCGAGACGCCAGGTCTTGGGGCTCAGCACCGAATAATCCTGCCCCTCGGTGAAGCGCGAGCGATCGGTGAGGACGAGCTGGATATGCTCGCGCCCCGCCCCCGGCGCTATCCGCTCCATCCGGCCGAGTGGGTGATCCGGCGCGGCGACCGGGACCATCGGCACGGATCCGGCCGAGATGCACTCCACCCCGTCCACCCCCGCCGCGAGCGGCCCCGAAATGCCGACCACCGCGACGCGATCGAGCACCATCGCGGTGATCGCGCCCAGCGCCTCGGCATGGAGACGCAGCTGCACGGTCGGAAATTCGCGGGCGAAGGCGCGCAGCACCTGGCCGAGCCGTTCGGAGGGCAACATCACGTCCACCGCCAGATCCACCTCGGCTTCCAGCCCGTCCAGCAGGCCCTTCACCTTGGCGCGCAGCCCATCGACCCCCTGGGCGATCGTGCGGGCCTCGGCGAGCAGCGCGCGGCCCGCGGTGGTGAGCACGGGTTTGCGCGAGCCTTCGCGATCGAACAGCGTCAGGCCGAGCTGCTGCTCCAGATTCACGATGCCGTAGCTGATCACCGAGACGGCGCGGTTGAGCCGCCGTCCGGCAGCGGCGAAACTGCCGGTATCCACGACCGCCAGGAAGATGCGGAGCTGATCGAAAGTCGGCGTGCCCGGTCCTGCCATCATTCAACTCCCTGGAACATTTCGATGGATTTTATCCGGCTACTCCGAAAGCCTGCAATGCCTATTTCTTGCCTCAACAGCAATCGCCGTCGGGACCGACGGCCAGGATGGAGACAGGATATGATAGACCTTCGCCCCTTCGATGCCCTGGGCGGCGCCAACCATGGCTGGCTCGATGCCAAGCATCATTTCTCGTTCGGCACCTATCATGACGATGCCCGGATGCACTGGGGCGACCTCAGGGTGTGGAACGACGACACGATTGCGCCGCACACCGGCTTTCCGCCCCATCCGCATCGTGACATGGAGATCATCACCTATGTGCGGGAAGGCGCGATCACCCATCAGGACAGCCTCGGCAACAAGGGCCGCACCGAGGCGGGCGACGTGCAGGTGATGTCTGCCGGCACCGGCATTCGCCATTCGGAATATAATCTGGAAGACGTGACCACGAAGATCTTCCAGATCTGGATCATCCCGTCGAAGACCGGCGATCGGCCGCAATGGGGCGCCAAGCCCTTCCCCAAGGAGGACCGTGCCGGCCAATTCGTGGTCCTCGCCTCCGGGTTCGACGACGACGATGCTCTGCCGATCCGGACCCCTGCGCGCGTCGTCGGCGCCACGCTGAGAGCCGGCGAGAGCGCAGAATATCCGCTCGGCGAGGATCGGCTCGGCTATCTGGTTCCGGCGACGGGCGCCGTCGAGATCGACGGCGTGCGCGTCAATGCCCGCGATGGGGCGGCGATCAGGGACGTCGCGCTGCTGAAGGTCACCGCGATCGAGGACAGCGAGATCGTGCTGGTCGACGCGGCTTGAGGAACGGGCGAGGCCGGCCGGCGGGCCGCCCTCGCACCGCCCTGCCCGTTCGGTCACCCCATATCGAGTTCGGCGATCAGCTTTTCCGTTTCGAGGAAGACAGGCGAGGCGAAGGGATAGCCGACATAGGGCAGCGCCATCAGCACGACGGCGCGCAGCTCCTCGGCCGTCATCTCGCCATTCTGCAACGCCGAGCGTGCATGGATGACGAAAAGCGACGGATCGGCGCCCGAGCCGGCGAGCACACCCATCACGACCATGCGCTTCTCCCGGAACGACAATCGCTCGTCGCCCCAGAAGTCGTTGAACATCTTCATGCTCATCCCGGAATAGCCCTTGGGATCGACGCGGGCCGGCATGGGCACGACATCGCCGTAGCAACGGGTGAAGAGCGTCTTGCCGTTGGCGATCATTTCCTCCTCGGTCATTTTTCCTCCACGCTGGATCATGATTTCCATCCCCGGCCAGCATGGAAGGGCGCGGCGCCAATGCAATCGCCCCTCGGGCAAATGGCCGATCCACCACAATCATTGCCCTTCTCGCGAGCAATCGGCGATCCGGATCGGGATCGTTTTCCGCGCGTTCCCGATCCATGTCCTTGACGTTCGTCATCCGAGCGCCGAGCCTGCCTCGGCGCCGACCGGAAGGGGCACGCGCCGGTCCGGCGGATCGGGCGCGCATCGCATGGATCAGGGGAGAACGACGTGAGCAAGAGGGCCGAACTCGGTGCAGCGGCGTTGGCGCTGCTCTTCGCCGCCGGCATGGCGAGCGCGCAGGACAAGGGCGACTCGCCCAAGCCTGGCAGCGCGCCGCAGCAACAGCCATCCGAAGCCGCTCCGACATCGAACGGAATGGGCGACACGCTGAAAACTGGCGGAAAGATCGTCGCCCAGCCCGCGCATGACGTCGGCATAGCCAAGACCAAGATCCCGCCCGTGCTCGAGGCGGCGCGCGAAGATCCCTACAGCACCAGCGGGCTCAAGAGCTGCGCGCAGATTGCGAATGCGCGGCGGGAACTGAGCGAGGCGCTGGGTCCGGACTTCGATACGAGGCCGGACAAGAAGGAAAACCGCGCCGGCAAGCTCGCCGAGGCAGGGGGCAAGACGGTGGTGAACGCGCTGATCCCGTTTCGCGGCCTCGTCCGGGAGATTTCGGGCGCCGCGCCGGAGCAGCGCCGCCTCAACGATGCCATCGATGCGGGTTTCGCGCGCCGCGGCTTCCTGCGCGGCCTCGCTTATTCACGCCGGTGCCGCTGACCGAGGCGCGCCCGTCGGCAGGGCTCAGGCGAGCAATCCGCTCAGGAACCAGCGGCGGGTCGCGGCGGTCCTGACGAGATGGCAGCCGCAATCCCGACATTGGGAACGCAGCACGTCCCCATCGGCATGGCGCGTCGTCGGGTTGGGGCGGTGGATTCCGTTGCGGCAATCGGATCGCTTCCTGCGTCTCACGGCCATGGCCAACTCCCAGCAGCAGGCTCGGGAAGGTCGCACCGGCAGGTGTCGCCCAGATTTCAGAATGTTTCAGCGCGTTCATTCCGTCGCGGCGGCATCGCCGCCGATACGGCATGAGCCGGCTTCCGCCGGGCCGATGACATTCTCTATGGAGGGATTGCCCTCACCAGGCTTTCCGGGAGGCAGGCTTTGACCGAACCGTCGACATCGCGCGCCGTGCGCTTCGTCCTGGTGACGATCTTTCTCGATTCGATCGGTTTCGGCATCGTCCTTCCCGTCATCCCCCGGCTGGTGATGGAGCTCGGCCACGTCTCCCTTGCCAAGGCGACCGGCATCGGCGGATGGCTGGCCGTCGTCTACGCGCTGCTCCAATTCCTGTGCGGGCCGCTGATGGGCAATCTCGGCGATCGCTACGGCCGCCGGCCGGTGCTGCTCGCCGCCATGGCCGGGCTCGGCATCGACTATGTGCTGATGGCAGTGGCACCGAGCCTCGGCTGGCTGTTCCTCGGCCGGGCGCTGGCCGGAATCTTCGGCGCCTCGTTCGGCCCCGCCCAAGCCGCTCTCGCCGACATCAGCCGGCCGGAGGAGCGCGCGCGGGTGTTCGGTTTCGTCGGCGCGGCCTTCGGTACGGGATTCATCGTCGGCCCCGCGATCGGCGGACTGCTCGGCGAACTCGGATCGCGGGCGCCCTTCTACGCCGCGGCCGCGCTGTCGGCGCTGAACCTCGTCTACGGCACCCTCTTCTTTCCCGAGACGCTGCCGCCCGAGCGGCGGCGCGCCTTTGATCTGCGCCGCGCCAATCCGCTCGGCGCGCTCCTTTCGCTCCGCCGGATTCCGGGCGTGCTGCCGCTCGCCGCGGTCAACTTCTTCTGGATGATCGCGCACATGGTCTACCCCGCCACCTGGGCCTATTTCGCGATCGCGCGCTATGGCTGGTCGTCGGGAATGATCGGGGCCTCGCTCGCCTTCGTCGGCATCTCCATGGTGCTGGTGCAGATGCTGCTGATGGGCCGGATCGTACGCGCGCTCGGCGAACGGCGCGCGGCGCTGCTCGGCATGGCCACCGGCGTGATCAGCTTCATCGGCTACATGCTGTCGACCCAGGGCTGGATGGCGTTCGCAATCATGGCGGTGACGGCGGGCGAGGCGATCGCCGGCCCGGCGCTGAGCGCGATGATGTCGACCAGGGCGCCCGACGATGCGCAGGGCGAGCTGCAGGGCTTCAACCAGAGCGTCGGCGCCATCGCCTCGATCGTCGCGCCGATGCTGCTCAACCCGGCGCTGGCCTATTTCACCAGCAAGGCGGCGCCCGTCTATTTCCCCGGCGCCGCCTTCGCCATCGCCGCGCTGGCCGGCCTGATCGCGCTCGCGATGCTGCTGCGGATCGGCGGTGGGGCCGCCCGGCCCGCCACGGCCTGAGGAATCAGCGCAGCAGCGCCTCGATAGCCGCGAGCGTCTCCTCCTCCGCAGTCGTCGCCGTGCGGGCCCGAAAGTCTGCCGCCGCAGCCCGCGCGCGGGCGGCCAGCGCACTATCGCCAGCGAGCCTTTGCAGCATCTCGGCCAGCGCATCCGCCCGAAATCCATGCGGCGACAGGCACGCGCCCAGGCCCGCCGCCTCCACCGCTTGCCCGGTGAGTCCCTTTTCCATGTCGCACGGCAGCACGAGCTGCGGCAGGCCCGCAAGCAGCCCGGAGCTGACGAAACCGAGCCCGCCCTGCGAGAGGAGCAGGCTTGTCTCCTGCGCGATGCGGGCAAAAGGGACCGGCTCCGGCTCGACCCGCAGGCCGGCGTTCCGCAGGCGCGCCACATCGGCCGCCGCGAGTCCGCGCGCATGGAGAGCGGTCGGCAAGCGAGCGGCCGCCACGCCTTCGATGAACCCGGCTGGGAGCCGGGCAGGCGCGGAGAGGTAGACGAACAGGCCGCGTCCCGATCCGGCCATCGGCACCGGCCCGTCCGTCACCGGCGCGCACTGACCCGAAGGACGCCAGGCGCGATAGGGATCAAGCTCCGCGAAGGTCGCGACAAGCATGACGTCACCGGCGAAAAGCCCCGGCAGAGCCGGCAGTGGCGGCCGTCCGCAGGACGAGAGCGCGCCGTTGAGCCGATCGAGCAGTTCCCCCTCGTCGTCGCGCGCCGCGCCGCCGCCGAGGACCGGAAAACGGTCCAGCCCGGAAGGCGGCAGGGTGAAGCCGTTGCCGCAGGCGAGCAGCGGCAGGCGCCCGCGGGCCGCCATCATCAGCCCCGGGGCGAAATCCGCCGCGACGAGATCGGGACGGACAGCCGCCAGGAGCCGGTCCCAGCCGTGCAGGATGCCCTGCACCGCAGCCCCGTCGGCGAGGCCGAGCGTCGCCAGAATATCGCCCATGCTGCGCGGAGAGGCAGGCGCCCGCCGCGCGAGCGCGACGATCTGGCCCGGCCAGAGCGGCGCCTGCCAGACGTCGCCCTCGCCGGCGAGGGCGCCGACCTGCTGGACGGCGAGAACCGGCTCATGGCCCCGCGCGCGGAGCGAACGTGCGATCCGCGCGATCCACACGGCATGGCCACGCCCCGCCCCCAGCTCCCAGCCGAGCAGGACACGCGCCACGCGTCAGATGCCGCCGGTCACGCCCTCGCGGCCCATCGCGCGGAGCGCCTCCATCAGCGCGGCCGCGCAGGCATCGAGCCTTGCCGGATCGGTCGAGCGCATGACGAAGTTGGCGCCCACGCGGCCGTCCCGGAAGAAGGGGTAGCTGCCGATCTGGCAGCCCTCATGCGCATGCTCGATCGCGGCGAGCATGTCGGCGACCTCGCTTTCCGCCACCCAGCAGCCGATCACCTGCGAGATCAGCGGCCGTCCGCCCTCGAGCTTGCCGGACAGCGCGTCGAGCATCAGCGCCGCGATATGCGGCACGCCGGCAAGGATGAAGACGTTGCCGTGCCGAATTCCGGGCGCGCCGGACATCACATTCTCGATGAGCTCGGAACCTTCGGGCACACGCGCCATGCGCAGCCGTGCCTCGGTGATGCCGCCTCGCGAGGCATAATAGCTTTCCAGCGCGGCGCGCGCCTTGGGGTGGATGACGACCGGCACGCCCAGCGCTGCGGCGATGGCGTCCACGGTGATGTCGTCATGCGTGGGGCCGATGCCGCCCGTCGTGAACAGATAATCGTTTCGCGCGCGCAACGCGTTCACCGCTTCCACGATGGCGGCCGTCACGTCGGGCACCACGCGCACCTCCGCGAGCCGGATCCCCTGCAGGTTGAGCCATTGCCCGACCTGCGCGATATTCTTGTCCTGCGTCCGGCCGGACAGGATTTCGTCGCCGATCACCAGAAGGCCGGCCGTCCAGATGCGCTCGCTCGCCATGGCGCGAGGCCATAACGCGGCACGGGCCGCTCGCAAAGCGGCTCGCGGCACGCTATATGTGGTCCATGACCAATTATATCACCATGACGGACTCCGATGCGGCGGAGCGCACCGGCGCGATCAAGCTCTATGGGCCGGAAGGCTTCGAAGGGATGCGCCGCGCCGGCCGCCTCGCGGCCGAGGTGCTCGACAATCTGGTGCCGCACGTCATCGAGGGCGTGACGACCGAGGAGATCGACCGGATCGCCCACGCGCATATCGTGCGCGAAGGCGCGGTGCCGGCGCCGCTCAATTATCGCGGCTTCCCCAAATCGGTGTGCACCTCGATCAACCATGTCGTGTGCCATGGCATCCCCGGGCCCAAGACGTTGAAGTCCGGTGATATTCTCAACATCGACGTCACCGTCATCCTCGACGGCTGGCATGGCGACACGAGCCGCATGTTCCTGATCGGCGACGTGCCGATCAAGGCGCGCCGGCTCGTCGAGGTCACCTATGAGGCGATGATGCTCGGCATCGCGCAAGCCAGGCCCGGCAATCGGCTCGGCGACATCAGCCACGCGATCCAGAGCTTCGCGGAGCGCCATCGCTACGGCGTGGTGCGGGATTTCTGCGGCCATGGCCTCGGCCGCGTCTTCCATGATTCGCCAGAGGTGGTGCATGTCGGCCGCCCCGACACCGGGCCGGAGCTCAGGCCCGGCATGTTCTTCACCATAGAGCCGATGATCAACATCGGCCGGCCGGACGTGAAGGTGCTCGACGACGGCTGGACCGCCGTCACGCGCGACCGCAGCCTTTCCGCCCAGTTCGAGCACTCGGTGGGTATCACCGAGGACGGCTGCGAGATCTTCACCAAGAGCCCTGCAGGCCTGGATTCGCCGCCTTATTTCTGACTTTCGTCATCCCGACTTTCGTTGGGATGACGACGAGCGTCTAAGCGCCGCTCGCCCCCGCATGCCGCACCCGCTCGGCATTGGCCGCGTCATGCGCCAGATGCGTCGTCACCGGCAGGCGCCGCCCGGCCGATAGCGCGAGCACCCACTTGATCGCCGTCTCCAGCGAGACGCGGTGGCCGATGCTGACATAGACCGGCCGCGCCCGCGGACGGGTGCGCAGCGCGACCCCGATCTGCTCGCCGCGGTCGATCAGCGGCACGCGGTCGCCGATCGATTCGCCGAGCACACCCTCCGGCTTGCCGCACAGGATCGACTTGCCGACACCGATGGTCGGCACGTCGAGCACCACGCCGAGCTGCACGGCGATGCCGCACCGGCGCGGGTGCGCGCGGCCATGGCCGTCGACGAGGACGAGCTGGGGCTTTTCCGGAAGCTGCCGCCACACCGTGGCGAGCGCCGGCACTTCGCGAAAGCCGAGATAGCCTGGAACATAGGGAATCCGGGGAATTTCAGTAACGGCGCGGGCCGGCAGAGCGGTGCGCTCGGGCCAGCGCAGCGGCGCGATCGCGGCATGCACCGGTCCACGGGTATCGCGCCAGCGCATCGACACGTCGACGCCGGCGACAATGGCGACCGGATCGAGCCGGTCCGCCTGCTCCGCCGCCTCGGCGATCTCGCGTTGCGCCTGCGATGCCGCACGCAGATCAGGCGGCGCGAGCCACGAGTCGCGGAGGACGACGGTTTCGGAGTCGGGTTCGGTTACCATTCTGTCATCCATAGCGTCCGGCGCGCGGATTGGTGCCCAATAAACGGGCAGTCGATCTTTTTCTGCCCTGTTTTTCGGCAGTGCAGCATCGCTTGCTGTCTGATTTTCTGCGCATCCTTGCAACGCGCAATCTGGCACGCTTATTGAAGAACGCGCGACGGCGCTCGCCGGGGGAATGGAGCGGACATGAAGAAAATCGAGGCGATCATCAAACCGTTCAAGCTCGATGAGGTGAAGGAAGCGCTCCACGACGTGGGGGTGTCGGGCATCACCGTCACCGAGGCCAAGGGCTTCGGCCGGCAGAAGGGACATACCGAGCTGTACCGCGGCGCGGAATATATCGTGGACTTCCTGCCCAAGGTGAAGCTCGAGGTGGTGGTCGACGACAGCCTGGCCGACCGCGTGGTGGAAGCCATTGCGGGAGCGGCACAGACCGGACGCATCGGCGACGGCAAGATCTTCGTGATCCCCGTCGAGAACGCGCTGCGCATCCGGACCGGGGAGAAGGGAGCGGACGCGATCTGATCGCGGGCGAGGGCAAAAGGGCGCGAAAGGCAGCGGATCAACCGGCCTTCGCGCGAGTCATCTAACGAGGAAGGCGACACAATGGCCAATAAAGCGGCTGACGTTCTGAAACTGATGAAGGAGAAGGAGATCGAATGGGTCGATCTCCGCTTCACCGATCCGAAGGGGAAGTGGCAGCACCTCTCGATGGTCGCCGGTGTCGTCGGCGAGGATGAGCTCAACGAGGGCTTCATGTTCGACGGTTCCTCGATCGAGGGCTGGAAGGCGATCAACGAATCGGACATGATCCTGAAGCCGGATCTCGATGCGGTGTGGATCGATCCCTTCTCGGCCACCCCGATGCTGATCCTGGTCTGCGACATCGTCGAGCCTTCGACGGGTGAGCTCTACGGCCGCGATCCGCGCTCGACCGCGAAGCGCGCCGAGGCCTATGTCAAGTCGGGCGGGTTCGGCGACACCGTCTATGTCGGCCCCGAGGCCGAGTTCTTCATGTTCGACAACGTCCAGTTCGAGACGAGCTACTCGACCAGCTACTACAAGATCGACGACATCGAGCTGCCGACCAACACGGGCCGCGCCTATGAGGGCGGCAACCTCGGCCACCGGCCCCGCGCCAAGGGCGGCTATTTCCCGGTTGCGCCGGTCGATTCCGCCGTCGATATCCGCGGCGAGATGGTCTCGACCATGCTCGAAATGGGTCTGCCCTGCGACAAGCACCACCATGAGGTGGCCGCCGCGCAGCACGAGCTCGGCCTCACCTTCGGCACGCTCGTCACCACCGCCGATCGCATGCAGATCTACAAATATGTCGTCCACCAGGTCGCCCAGGCCTATGGCAAGACGGCGACCTTCATGCCGAAGCCGATCAAGGAAGATAACGGCTCGGGCATGCACACCCACATGTCGATCTGGGAAGGCGGCAAGCCGCTTTTCGCCGGTGACGGCTATGCGGGCCTGAGCGAGACCTGCCTCTATTATATCGGCGGCGTGATCAAGCACGCCAAGGCGCTCAACGCCTTCACCAACCCGACCACCAACAGCTACAAGCGTCTGGTGCCGGGCTATGAGGCGCCGGTGCTGCTCGCCTATTCGGCGCGCAACCGCTCGGCTTCCTGCCGCATCCCCTACGGCGCCGGCGCCAAGGCGAAGCGCGTCGAGTTCCGCTTCCCGGACGCGATGGCGAACCCCTATCTCTGCTATGCGGCGCTGCTGATGGCCGGTCTCGACGGCATCGAGAACAAGATCCATCCGGGCGAGGCGATGGACAAGAACCTCTATGATCTTCCGCCGGAAGAGCTGGCCCAGGTTCCCACCGTCTGCGGCTCGCTGCGCGAAGCGCTCGAGAGCCTGGCGGCCGATCATGCCTTCCTCACCAAGGGCGGCGTGTTCACCGAGGACCAGATCGAGGCCTATATGGAGATCAAGTGGGCCGAGGTCGCGCGCTGGGAGATGACTCCGAGCCCGGTCGAGTTCGACATGTATTACTCGGCCTGACGCCTCGGCTTCGATCGAGAAAAGGGGGGCGTCGGCCGCGGGCCGGCGCCCCCAAGCGTATCCGCATCGGCCTCCCGCCCCGGAAAAGGTCCGGAACGGGTTGATCTTTGTTGCGTCGCACCTAATTGGAGACCGCACATCCAGGCGTCCGAGTCTCCTTCCATGAACCACGTCCCCATGCGCGATCGCGGCGCGCCCGATCTCGATATGGGATTTCGCGCCTTCGTCTTCCTGATCGCTGCGCTGATGGCGGTGAACGCGCTCGGCATCGACACGATGCTGCCGGCGCTGCCCGAGATCGGCAACTCGCTCGGCGTCACGGTCGAGAATCAGCGCCAGTGGATCATCTCAGCCTATATGTTCGGGCTCGGCTCAGCGCAGATCTTCTACGGACCGCTTGGCGATCGCTATGGCCGCAAGCCGGTGGTGATGCTGAGCATGGGCCTGTTCGTGCTCACCAGCATCCTGGCGGCCTTCGCGACCTCGCTCGAGATGATGGCGATCGCGCGGCTGCTGCAAGGCGTGGCCGCGGCCGGATCGCGTGTGCTGGCCGTATCGATCGTGCGCGACTGCTATTCCGGACGGCAGATGGCGCGGATCACCTCCCTTTCCTTCATGGTGCTGCTGGCCGTGCCGATCCTCGCACCCAGCTTCGGTCAGCTCATCATGTTCGTCTTTCCGTGGGAGAGCATCTTCGTCCTCTTCGCGCTCTACGGTCTCGTCATGCTGATCTGGGTGGGAACGCGCCTGCCCGAGACGCTGCATCCCGAATATCGCATGCCGATATCGACCAGAGCACTCCTGGATGCCGTGCGCCAGGTGGTGACGACGCGCAGCTCGATCGGCTACGCGCTCGCTTCGGCCTGCATGTTCGGCGCGATGATGGGCTTCCTCAATTCCGCGCAGCAGCTGTTCGACGAGACCTTCCATGCCCGCCATCTCTTCCCGCTGATCTTCGCCTGCGCGGCCGGCACGATGGGTGCGGCAGCCTATTTCAACTCACGCATCGTCGAGCGCTTCGGCACCCGCCGCATATCGCACACCGCGCTGTGCGGGTTCATCACGGTCTCGGCGATCCATGTCGGCGCCATCCTGACCGGCCACGAATCGCTGTTGCTCTTCTCGCTCTGCCAGGCCGCGATCATGGGATGCATGGGCCTCGCCGGATCGAATTTCGGCGCGATGGCGATGGAGGAGATGGGCCATATCGCGGGCACCGCTTCCTCGATCCAGGGATCCATCTCCACGGTCGGCGGCGCGACGCTCGGCTTGATCGTCGGCCAGAGCTATGACGGCACGTCGCTGCCGATGGCACTCGGCTTCCTCTGCTTCGGCCTCTCCGCGCTCGCGATCGTGCTCATCGCCGAACGCGGCAAGCTGTTCCACGCGCATCACGCCCCGCCCATGGCGGCCTGAACGCCGCCTCCCCTTCTCAATAATCCTTGGAGATACGGACGTTGGCGCTGGTGCGCCCGAGCGTGGATATGCTCGACAGCAGCGAAAGCCACCGCGTCACCTGAAATTCGACGCGCGTCGCCGAATAGCCCTGCCCGTCGGTGATGAGCTCGACATAGGTCCGGCGGGTCACATATTTGCCGGCGGCGACCGAGGTGCGCTGGCCGGTCGCCGCGTCGGCGGGGAGAATGCGCAGTCGATCGAGGCCAGCGACCTTGCGGACGGCGTTGATCGGATCGAGCCCGCCGCCCTTGCCCTGCAGCGAGGCGACGGCGGCGGCGAGCTGGAGCGCCTCGGGCGCCGACAGGTTGGTGATCGAGGTTCCGAACAGCAGGCGCGAGAGCAGCTCGTCCTCGGGCAGGGCGGGAATGCTGGTGAAGGCGATCTCCGGGTGCAGCCCCGTGCCCGTCACCTGGATCGTCGCATTGACGCTCTGGACGTTCGCCTCGGCAACGATGTCCAGCACCGGATCGGGCGGCGCGGCACCGGTGAAGCGGATCGCGCCGCGCTGGAGATCGAAACGCCGGCCGGCGAACTGGTAGCCGCCCCGCACCAGATCGGCCCGGCCCGAGATGGCGGGATTGTCGACGGCGCCCTTGATGACGAGGTCGGCACGCCATTCGCTGTCGAGCCCCAGCCCGGTGACGGTGAGCTGGTTGCGTGCTTTGGCAGTGAGATCGAGTGACCAGGGCTTGCGCGGCCGCATCGCCTCGCCCGCCTCGTCCGCATCGCGATTGACCTCCGCGACGGCAAGCTGCGGCACCTGCGCGGCGGCCGCGCGGCCGAGCCGATAGAGCCCCTTGTCGAGCGTGACGGTCCCGGAGATCAGCCCCCCGGCGCCGTCCGAGGTGATGCGCAGCGGCCCGGTGACCGTGGCGCCGATATCGTCGCGATTGAGCAGCACGGCGCGGTTCGCCTGGAGCGCGACATCCATGCCGAAGCCGTTGCGGGCTGCCAGGTCGAAGCTCGCTCGGCCGCTCACCGTACCCCCCTTCGGCGTGCTTCCCTCGAACCGCGGTATGATCAGCCTTGATCCGTCGAAAGCGCCGCTCGCGTTGAGGCCGGTGACCACCGTTCCGCTGACGCCGCTTTCCAGGCGGGCGCCCGTGGCGCGGACGGATCCCCGGATGCGGGGATCGCCGAGCGTGCCCGTCACGTCGGCGCCGACCGCGACGGGACCGGACAGGTCGATCGTTTCGATGCCCGTCAGCCGCCAGAGCGTGTCGGCCGGCCCCTGGTAGCGCATCTGGCCGAACAGCGGCGCATTCGACAGCCGCGTCATCAGATCGCCCTGGTCTGCCAGCGGCGCGATCCGGAACTGCGCGCGGCCGATCGTCTGGCCGCCGCTCGCCATCACCGCGCGCGCCCCGGCGGCATTGCCCTGCAGCACGGCAGCGACGCCCACGTCGATCGGCTTGGACGAGACGACGAGTCCCGATCGCGTCAGCCCACGGACGGCGAGATCGGCTCGCCCGACGGGCAGGGCGCTCCCCTTCGGCAGGCTGTAGCTCAGCTTGCCGCTCGCATAGCCGCCGAGGCCGAGAGCGGGCCAGCCGATGTCGAGCACGGACAAGGGCATGCGATCGAGACGGGCGTCGACCTGATTGACGGCACCGCCGAACAGCCCCGACAGGGTGGCCGTGCCTCCCGCGAACTCCAGCCGGCTTGGCGCCAGCCGCCAGCCGCCAGCCTCGCGCGTGAACACCGCCGGCTCCGCCAGCCGGATCGGCTTGCGATCCACCCTCCCCTGTCCGGTCAGGCTGACGCGGCCGGGATCGACGGCGCCGGCCAGCTGCAGCTCGAAGCTGCGGCCGCGGGAGCCTGCGAGCGCGGCCTTGATGGTGCCGCGGCCGCCCCGCAGGCTCGCATTGCCTGTCAGGCGCGCGAGCGAGAACTGACCATATCGCAGATGCTGCGCCGTCGCCGCGACCTCCATCGTCGGTCCGGCAGGATCGAGCAGCATGACGCCGTCCAACGTGCCGCGCTGAATGCTGAGCGGGCGTGCCGCCGCGAAGCGGGCGCCCCGGGCGGTCAGATGCGCCTCGATGCGCTGCACCTGCCCCTGCGGACTGAACAGCAGCTGACCGGCGATGCCGCCGCCGGAAAGAGCGAGCTGCCCGGTGAATCCGCCCGGATCGGCACGCAGCGAGCCGGCCGCCCGGGTGCCTGAGACATCGAGTGCCGTGACCGAGATCGTCGTCGGCTGACCGGGTTGCGAGAGGATCTGCCCATTGCCGCTGAAGGGGCCGAGCGCGGACTGGCCGGCCGCACGCCAGGCGAAGCCCTGCGCCGTCGGATCGAGCGCGAGCGTGACGGCACGAAGGCCGAGCGCGTCCACGGGCCGCGCCAGCACGAGATTGATCTTCGGCCGGGCGATGTTGCCGTCGAGCTGTATCTCGAACGGCCCATATTGGCTCTGCTCACCGGCCCCCTTGAAGGCGAAGGTGCCGTCCCGGCGGCGAAGGCCACTGCCCGTGATGCGAATCGTGGGCCCGTTCAATCTCAGCCCGGAAAACAGCACGATCTGGTCCGGACCGCGGGCAAGGCCGGTTTGGAGCTGCGGCAAGCCGCCTGCGAGAGAGCGCAGAAAGGCATTGTCGAACCGGCGGACCCAGGCACGGCCGCTGCCGACCACCTGCGAGCCCCGGTGGCCGGGCCCCGGTACGACCTTGAGGTCGGTCATGACGTCGACGATTCCCAGGCCGGGAATGAAATAGCGGGTCAGCTGGCCCGAAAGCGTCACCGTATAATCGCCCGTGACGAGATCGACGAGCAAGGCGAGCCGGCCCTTGAGCTTGTCCGAGCTCAGGGCAAGCCGTTCGCCGCTCAACGTCTTTCCCGTGACCTTGAGGACGCCGTCGACGGTGAGATTGGCAAGGATGCCGCCGGCGACGCTTCCGACGCCGGTGACGCGCCGCGCGACGAAACGGACCGGAACGCTGACCGGCGCGCGCGACAGCTGGCCACGCCCTGTGGCGCGCGCGTCCTCGAAGCCGGTCTGATCGAACGCGAAGCGCGGCGCCGTCAGCCGATAATCGAAGGCGGCGCTGCCGAACGGTCCCTGCAGCGTGGCATGGAGCTTGATGCCGGTACCGCTCATGTTGGGAAACAGCGCGGCGGGCTTGAGCAGCGTTCCGTCGATCGTCACCGGATCGAAGCCGTTGCGGGCAAGATCGATCACGCCGCTCGCGGCGAGCTCCAACGCCGGGGAGCGCAGCGCAAGCCTGCCGTCGAGGCGACGATCCGCCAGCGTGGCCTCGCCCCTCACCGTCACGCGCGGCGCGGTGAGCCGCGCCTTCTTGCCGCTGGTGATCGGCGCCGGGGCAAGAATGCCCCCAAGCGAGTAGCGCCCCTGGCGAACCCCGAGCGCGAGGTCGACGATACGCAAGCCCGACACGTCCAGCCTTGCCAATCCCTTCCATCGCGCCCAGTCGCCGTCGCCCGTGATGACCGCCTCGATCGGTCGCTCCGTGCCGAGCATCGCGCCGATTGCGCCCTTTGCCGGCCCATGCAGCCTCGCCTCCAGATCGAAGCGCCCGCGATCCGGCTCCGCATCGAGCAGCAGCGCGAGGGCGTCCTTGCTGCCGGAGACGCCCGCGTTGAGCGCGATCATCGCACGGCCGCCACGGATATCTGCCCTGCCCTGGAGCGTCCCTACCCGTCGCTGGCCGGCGACGGACGGGCCGAGCCGCAAATGAGCGACGCGCAACGAGCCGACATGGATGTCGAAGCCCGGCAGGATCGGGCCCTTCCGGCCGCTCGGCCGCAGGCTGGGCAGGCGATCGAGGATCGCCAGATCCGCCGAGAGGCGGTTGATGTGCAGCCGGTTCGCGATCCACGCGGCGGGACGCCAATCGAGATCCAGGCTCGGGACTTCGAGGAACAGCCCTTTCGCATCGTACAACCGGAGATCCCGCAGCTGCGCGCGGCTCCAGATCGAGCCGTCGATCCGCCCGACGCGGATCCGAAGCCCCGACGAGGGCCGGAACTCGGCGATGCGATCGGCGAGGAAGCGGTGGCCGGGATTGGTATCGATCGCCCACAACGCCAGCACGAACAGCAGCGCCACCGTGGCGAAGGCTCGAAGGATCCAAGCAAGCCAGCGCAAACGCCGTTTCCGATCGCTCGTCGCCGGCTCTTCCATCAGAAAGCCTGCCCGAGCGACACATAGACGGTGAGCCGGGAATCACCCTTCTGCGGATTGAGCGGCGTGCCGACATCGACGCGGATCGGGCCGAAGCTGGTATAGTAGCGCACCCCCATTCCCGCGCCGTAACGCAGCCCGGTGAAGCGCGGGAGAGCCTGCGTGTAGAGATTGCCTCCATCGAGGAAGGGCACGACGCCGAAATTGCCGAAACGCACGCGCGCCTCGAGGCCGAACTCGGCGAGGCTGCGTCCGCCGACGGGATCGTTGTTGACATCGCGCGGACCGATATCCTGATAGCCATAGCCGCGGACCGATCCGCCGCCGCCCGAATAGAAGCGGCGGGACGGCGCCATGCGATCGCGGCTAGCCCCCATGATCGAACCCACCCGCACCCGGCCGGCGAACACGACACGATTGCCCAGGGGCACATAGCCGCTGCCGTCGAGCTGCAGCTTGGCATAGCCGAAGGCGCCGTTCTGCAGCGAAGCCTCCGGGGAAAGCCGGGCGGCGAGCCGGAAACCGCGGCTCGGATTCAGCAGGTCATCCGAGCCGTCATAGCTGAGGCTGGTCGGCAGCGCGGCGATCAGGAAGGTGCGGCGCTGCGGCAGGCCGGTCGATATCTGCTGATCGCGCTCGTCCGAGGCCAGCAGCTCCGCGCCGATCGACCAGGTCCACTTCTTCTGCCAGATGATGTTGGTTTGCCGCTCGAGCCCGGCGCCGATGGTGAAGGTCTTCGCATCATAGGCATCGAGCTTGCTGTGGCTCGCCACGATCTGTCCGGTCAGCACGCGATCGCGTGCCTTGTAGTTGGCCCGGCGGAGCGTCGCGCCCAGCGATTGTTCGCGCGTTCCGATCACGCCGCGGAAAGTGACGGCGCCCTCCGGCCTGATCAGGTTGCGGTGCTGCCAGCTGACCTCCAGCCGGGCCCCCTCGCCTGTCCCATAGCCCGCCTCGGCGGCGATCGTCCGCTTGGGCGCGGGCTCCAGCTTCACGAGAATGTCGGTCGTGCCGGGGCTGCTCCCCGGTTGCGGCGTCAGCTGGACGGAGGAAACCAGCGTGGTCTGGATCAGCGCACGGCGGAAATCGTCGAGCTTCGAGGCGTCATAGGGATCGCCAGGATGGAAGCGCGCGATGCGGGAGAGATGCTTCGCGCCGAACAGCCGCCTGCCTTCGACGCGGATCTCCCCGAAACGCTGCGGTCCGCCGGGATGAACCGGAAGCGAAAGCGTCGCGCTGCGGCTGTCGTGATCGACGGTGACTTGCGGCTCGCCCACTGTCGCGAAGGCAAAGCCTTCGCGGCCCAACGCCATCTTCAGATTGATCAGACCCGCGGTCACCCGATCCGCGGACACCGGGTCCTCCTTCCGCACAGCGAATGCGGCGCGCAGCGCATCCGCCTTGGCGCCGGCCTCGTCCAGCCCCGGCAATTCCACCGCGCTGAACCGGTAGAGCGGCCCGGGATCGGCGGCCAACGTCACCGTCAACCGCCCGGCGCCGGCCGCGTCGACACGCATGTCGACCGCGGCGCCATAATAGCCGTAAGCGCGCAGCAATTCCTGCAGCAGATCGGCATCTTCTCGGGCACGGCGGTTGATCTGGGCGACGTTGGCGCTTTTGCCCTTGTTCTGGACCAATGCCGAAAGCGCATCGAAGCGCGCGCGAAGCTGATCGTCGCCTATGCCGGACAGCCCTTCCAACGCTATGTCATAGCGCTCCTCGGCGGACGCGTCGGTTGCGACCGGCGGCGCCCCGGCCTCTTTCGCGGAGGGATCATCGGGGGTGGACAGATCCGGCCAGTCGACGCCGATATCCGGCATCGCCTGCATCGGCGAGGCGGGATCGAGCGTGGCCGGCGGCTCCGCCCTCGCCGGATCGGCCGATACCGGCTGCTGCGCCTCCGCAGGCCCACACGCCAGCGCCGCACAGACGATGATTGGGGCGGCGCGATCGCGCAGCGAGACGAACATGCCTGGAACCCTAGCGTTGCGGCTCCCGCCTCGCCAGCGCTCAAATAAGGGCGGAGAGCGGAGCGGCTCGAAAGCCGCTCCGCCGGACGATGCCGGCAGACCGCGGTGCGAACCGCCGGCCCTCGCTTGCTCCGCCTTCCGCGCCATGCGCCCGCGGGCTGCTGGCTTCCGGCGCGAAGCGATGGCATTAGCCCCGCCATGTCCGATTCCCCACCGCCGCGCGCTTCCGGCGCTTTCATCGCCTTTTCCGTGATCGCCGGCGCCGTGATCGGCACCAAGGCCGGTCAGCCGACGATCGGCATTCTCTGCGGGATCGGCGCGGGCGCTGCGATCGCCCTGCTCGTCTGGCTCAAGGACCGGCAGGAAGGCCGGTAGGCCTCGGGCGCGCCTCAGCCGCGAAACGTGGTGCGGCGAATCTCGTCGAGAGCCTCGCGCAGCGCATCCTCCGCATCGCCGGCCGCCGCGATCGGCCGCAGCGGAGCCGGCCGCCGCCCGGCACTCGTCCGCCGGCCCTGCCGCGCCAATCCCGCCTCGAGACGCGCAACGAGATCCTCGATGCTCTCATTCCCCGACAGCGCTGCCGGACGTTCCACCTCTGGCTTCCATGAAGGCGGTGAACCTTCCTGCGAGACGGGAGACGAAGATGCGGCAGCCGGTTCGGCGGCTTCCACGGCCGGATCCCTGCCGGACGGGGCACCGGCGTCGGCCGGCGCGCCGCAAGCGGCATCCGCGTGGCTCATCGGCGGCTCCGGCTCGGCGAAGGGGATTGTCCGCGGCTGGGGGTCGGCGGGAATCTCGTAGGGATCGAGACGCAGCTCGTTGAGGCTGTCGCCGAACGTATCGAAGGATTCTCCGAGATCCTCCTGGGCGAAGATCGGGCGGCGTGGTGGGGCATCGGGATGGCTGTCCGCCCGGCGCAACCGCAGCTTCTCCTCACGCACCATCGGTTCGCTTTCGACGAAGAGGAACTCGGCCTGGCCTTCCTCGGGGTCGAGCTTGCGGCGCGGCCTCGGATGTCCGCCGATCAGCCGCAGGCCGATCAGCGTGGCAGCGAAGGCGCACAGGCCGGTGACGACCGCGAGCAGCGTGCGTGCCGTAAATCCGAGCGGTGGCTCGGCAGGCGGCAGGATCAAGGGCAGCCGGCTCATCACGACCAACCGCTCGAAGAGCGGGGTGGGCATCGCGACGGAGACGAACGCCACCGCGCCGCCCATCAATATGGCGACGAACCCCACGAACGGCAGACCGCCCTTGGAGTCCGCGAGTTTCTTAGCGATTGCAACCATCACAGAGCCTTGCCTGTAAGCCGTTGATACACGGGGACGTAACGCGAAATATTTGAGGACCAGTTACGATCGCGCTCGACGAAGGCACGTGCGACGCGGCGCCTCTCCTCCCAGATCGCGCGATTCGCGAACAGATCGGCGAGCGCATCGGCCAGCGCGGCCGGATCGTCGGGCGGAAACAGCGTACCGGTGACGCCATGCTCGATGAGCTCGCGATGCCCGCCGACGTCCGACGCGGCGACCAGCCTTCGCTGCGCCATGGCTTCGAGCGGCTTGAGCGGGGTCACGAGCTCGGTGAGGCGCATCGCCTTGCGGGGATAGGCGAGGATGTCGATCAGCCCATAATAGCGCTCGACCTCGTCGTGCGGGACGCGGCCGACGAAGCGGATGCGATCGCGCGCCGGCGATATTTCCGCCTGCGCGCGCAACACGGCTTCCATGGGGCCGCCGCCGACGAGGAGAAGATGCGCGTCGGGCCGTTTCGCAACCAACCGCGGCATGGCGGCGATCAGATCGTCGAGCCCCTCATAATCGTAGAAGGACCCGATGAAGCCGACGACCTCCTTGCCGTCGAAGCCCAGCTCCTCGGCCAGGCTGCGGTCCGGCGGCGGCGGATCGCCGAACAGATCGAGGTCCACGCCATTCGGCGAGACGATGATCTTTTCGGCCGGAATGCCCCGCGCGATCAGGTCGCCGCGCAGGCCCTCGCAGATCACCGCGACGGCGTCCGCCCTCCGTGCCGCACGGGTTTCGAGCAGCCGGGTCAGCCGATAGCGCGGCGAGCCTTCACGCCCGGTGCCGTTGCCGACCGCGGCATCCTCCCAGAACGCCCGAATTTCGTAGATCACCGGCAGCTTGCGCCGCCGCGCGACGCGCAGCGCGGCCATGGCGTTCAGCACCGGGGAATGAACGTGCAGCTGATCCGGCCGCCATTCCTCGACCAGCGCATCGAGCCGGGCCGCCAGCGCGCCAATCTCCCGCCACTCGCGCAACGGCGAGCGGCCCTCCGATGGCGGCGGCGTGCGGAAGAAGGTCAGGCCGTCCACCGCCTCGGCCGCCTGCGCGGCCGCGCCATGCCGCGCGCCGGTGAGCCCCGCCACGGCCCAGCCGCGGCCCAGCTGCGCCTTCATGATCGCGCGGGTGCGGAAGGTGTAGCCGGAGTGCAGCGGCAGGCTGTGGTCGAGTACGTGCAGGACGCGCAGCGGCGCCTCCGATCGATTGCGAATGCCCCCCGGTTCCATCATGGGATGCCTTTTGACACCGAAAGCCTTAACGGCACGTCAACCCGAATGCGGCAGAGTTAGACATCGAATCCGCGCAGGAGAAGCCGAATCCATGATCGACACCTTCTCGCTGGCGCTCACCCATGCATTGATGCTGATCGCGGCATGGCGGTTGTTCCGCCGTCCGGACCTCGACGAAGACGGCGCCGCGCGCACCGAGTCGCGCTTCGTGCGCCGGGAGCGGCCGCCGCGTGCGTGACCTCGCGCTGATCGGCTTCCTGTGCGCCCTGTTCGGGTTCGGCTTCAAGCGGCCGTTCCTGTTCGTCCTCGCCTATGTCTACATCGACATCGTCTCGCCGCAGCGGCTCTGCTATTATCTGCTGAACAGCGTGCCGATCTCGCTGATCGCCTTCCTTTTCGCGATCGGCGGCTGGATGGCCATGGACGACAAGCGGGACACGCGCGTCGCGCCGCGCCAGGTGCTGCTGATCATGCTGCTGCTCTGGGCCGGCTATACCACCTATCATGCGGACTTTCCGGTCGAGGCGCTCGGCAAATGGTCCTGGGTGTGGAAGGCCCTGGTCTTCGCCATCTTCCTGCCGCTCACCCTGCGCACCAAGCTGCGCTTCGAGGCGCTGCTCCTCTTCATGATCCTGTGCGCGGCCTCGATCATCATCGTCGGCGGCATCAAGACGGCAGCCTCGGGCGGCGGCTATGGTGCGCTCAACCTGATGGTCGACAACAACAGCGGCCTTTACGAAGGCAGCATCATCTCGACGGTGGCGATCGCGATCATTCCGATCATCCTGTGGCTGATGCAGCATGGCACCATCTTTCCGCCGGATTGGCGGGTCCGACTGTTCGGAGCGGCGCTGATCTTCGCCTGCGTGCTGATCCCGGTCGGCACGCAGGCGCGAACCGGCCTCATCTGCGCCGGGCTGCTTTCGCTGCTGATGCTCCGCATCGTGAAGAAGAAGGTCCGCTATGCGGTGCTGCTCGGCCTCGCGGGGCTGGTGGCCGTTCCCTTGCTGCCGAGCAGCTACACGAGCCGGATGCAGACGATCAAAGGCTATCAGGCCGACGAATCCGCCTCCACGCGCCTCGCGGTATGGAAGTGGACCTGGGAGTATGTGAAGGAGCATCCGCTCGGCGGCGGCTTCGAGGCCTATCGGCAGAACAAGCTGCGCTACCATTTGGTGAAGACCAATGCCGCGGGCAATGTCCAGAGCACCGAGACGACGGCGGAATATGATGCCGGCCGCGCCTTCCATTCGAGCTATTTCGAAATGCTGGGCGAGCAGGGCTTCCCCGGCCTCGCCATGTGGCTGCTCCTCCATTTTTCGGGCCTGCTCAGGATGGAGATCATCCGGCGGCGATACCGGAAGGCAGAGGGGAACGATGCCTGGATCACGCCGCTGGCGACCGCACTGCAGCATGCGCACATGCTGTATCTGGTCGGCGGCGCGTTCGTCGGCATTGCCTTCCAGCCGTTCGTCTATCTGCTCGTGGGCGTGCAGATCGGCTTCGACACCTATCTCAAGCGCCGCCAGCGCGAAGCCGCGTGGCGACCGCTGACCGAGCGGCCTACGCCGCAGATCCAGCACGCATGAATCGGCACGGCGGCATTTCCGTCGCAAAAGCGCCGCATTGCGTCGGCATGGCCTCTCACCATATCACGGGCGCCTGGCGTCCGCAGACGATGAGTTGAGGTTGAAGGTGAACACAGTCCCATCCCCGCGCACCGGCTTCTGGAGCCGATCGCACTATCTCGATCGGATGACGCTGCGCGAGCTGGTCGTCGCCTATTTCCAATATCCGGCGATCATCGGCTATCTGGCGCTGAGCGCGGTCGCAATCGGGCTGTTCCTGCGCTTTCCGGCGCCGGTCGCGCCGACTCTCGCCTCCGTCGCGATCGCCGTCCTCGTCTATCCGCTCGTCTGGTACGTGCTGCACCGCTGGGTGCTGCACAGCCGGTGGATGTTCAAGGTGCCCTTCCTCGCCGCCACCTGGAAGCGGATCCACTATGATCATCACCAGGATCCCCATCATCTCGAGGTGCTGTTCGGCGCGCTGCATACCACGCTGCCGACGATCGCGCTCGCGACGATGCCGATCGGCTGGGCGCTGGGCGGACCGGGTGCTGCGTTCGCCGCGCTCGCCGCGGGCCTGCTCACCACCTGCTTCTACGAATTCTGCCATTGCATCCAGCACTTGTCGTACAAGCCCAAGAACAAGATGCTGGCCGCGATGAAGCAGCGCCACATGGCCCATCATTTCCACGATGAAACCGGCAACTTCGGCATCACCAACTTCTTCTGGGACCGGCTGTTCGGCACTTTCTACGAACGGGTGGAGCGGGTGAAGAAGAGCCCCACCGTGTTCAACCTCGGCTACACGCCGGAAGTCGCCGAACGCTATCCCTGGGTCGCGCGCCTCTCGGGCGGCGTCGCCACCGAGCATCCGCGTCAGCGTCGCTCGACGGCAGACGCCGACTGATGCCGCCCGTCAGCGTCCGGCCGGTCCGTACATCCGGCGATCGCAAGGCCTTCGTCGATCTCGCCTTCCGCCTCTATGCCAATGACCCGAACTGGGTGCCGCCGCTCAAGGACGAGGTCCATGGGCTGATCAATCCCAAGAAGAATCCGTGGTTCGGCCATGCCGCGGCGGAATTCTTCCTGGCGGAGCGCGGCGGCAAGGCGGTGGGCAGGATCTCGGCGCAGGTCGATCAGCTGGTGCTCGCTATGCCCGCCGAGCAAGGCGGCGGGCCCGGCATGGGCCACTGGGGCATGATCGAGGCGGCTGACGGCGAGACCGCCGCCGCGCTCATCGCGGCGGCGGAGGACTGGTTGCGCAGCCGCGGCATGACGCGATCGATGGGTCCGATCAGCATCTCGATCTGGGACGAGCCCGGCCTGCTGGTGCAGGGTCATGATCATCCGCCCACCGTGATGATGGGCCACCACGATCCCGCCTATCAGGCATGGGTGGAGGCAGCCGGCTATACCGGCGCCAAGGATCTCTATACCTACGATCTGGACATTTCGAAGGAATTTCCGCCGCTCGTCCAGCGCATCGTGGCGAGCGGCGAGCGCAACGCCCGGATTCGCATCCGCGAGGTCGACAAGGCGCGATTCGACGAGGAGGCGGCGCTGATCCTCGGCATCCTCAACAACGCCTGGTCGGACAATTGGGGCTTCGTTCCGCTGACCGACGCGGAAATCGCCTATGCCGGCAAGAAGCTGAAGCCGATCGTCTTCAACGATCTGATCCGCATCGCCGAGGTGGAGGGCGAGCCCGTCGCGTTCATGATGACGCTGCCGGACCTCAACGAGCTGACGGCCGATCTCGGCGGCAGCCTGTTCCCGTTCAACTTCATCAAGCTGCTGTGGCGGCTGCGCCGCCCGCGCGTGCGGACGATGCGCGTGCCGCTGATGGGCGTCGTCAAGCGGCTGCAGGCAACCCGCCTCGCGAGCCAGCTCGCCTTCATGATGATCGAATATATCCGCCGTGCCTCGGTGGCCAATTATGGCGCCACGCGCGGCGAGATCGGCTGGATCCTCGACGACAATCAGGGAATGCGCTCGATCGCGGAAACGATCGAGAGCAAGGTCAACAAGGTCTATCGCGTCTATCAGAAGACGCTCTGAACCGGCGGAGGATCAGGCGGTGAGCGGCGGCCCGCGCAGGGTGTCAGCCGACCGCCTGCCGACCCGGCTCGAACCGGTGCCAGCCCGAGGGCCCCAGCCGCTCGATCGGCCGGAAACGCACCTTGTATCGCATGCGATCCGAGCCATCGACCCAATAGCCGAGATAGACATAGGGCAGGCCGCTGCGCGCGGCGCGCTGGATATGATCGAGGATGATGAAGGTGCCGAGGCCGGCGCGGGCCTTATCCTCCGTTTCGAAGAAGCTGTAGACCATCGACAGGCCATCGGCCTGGACGTCGGTGAGGCAGGCGCCGACGAGCTTGCCCAGCCGCCCTCCACGGGCGGGCTCGCGATATTCGACGACATGGGTCCTGACCGGCGTCTGCTCCACCATGTCGGCGAAATCGATCTCGTCCATCTCCGCCATCCCGCCGCCGGGATGGCGGGCCGCAAGATAGCGGTGGAGCAGCGAGAACTGCTCCTCCGTCGTCCAGGGACGGCATGGCGTCACGACCAGATCGGCGTTTCGGCGCATCAGCCGGCGCTGCGTCGCGTTCGGCTGGAACTCCCCGGCGACGACGCGGACGGAGACGCAGGCGTGGCAGTCGATGCAGCTCGGGCGATAGGCGACGCCCTGGCTGCGGCGGAAGCCGATGCGGCCGAGCGCGTCGTTGAGCTCCTCGGCATGCGGGCCCGCCAGCTCGGTGAACACCTTCCGTTCCGTCCGCCCCGGCAGATAGGGGCAGGGTGACGGCGTCGTCACGAAAAAGCGCGGAAAGCGAAACTGAACGCTCACGGCTTCAAACCCAACCCCTGCGGCCTCATCAAGCCACTATGCAGGCAAGCGTTCCCGCTGAAAAGCATGTTAACTATCAATCATGGTTAAGGGCTCGGAGGCGGTGCCGCCGAGCATCTCCGCTCACGCCAGCTCGACAGGGCTGACCTCATAGCCCGCCGCCTCCAGCGCGGCCACCAGCCGCTCCAGATGCGCGCGATCGCGCGTCTCGCATTCGATATCCGTGATCAGCCCCTTGGCAGGCAGCGTCGTGAAGACGCGCTGATGGTAGATCTCGATGATGTTCACCTGCTGCTCGTCGAACACGCGCGCCACGTTGAACAGGGCGCCCGGCCGGTCTTGCAGCCGCAGCCGCAGGCGGGCGAGCCTGCCCTGGCGGGCGAGATCGCGCAGCAGGACGTTGGCGAGCAGGCGGGTATCGATGTTCCCGCCGCACAGAACGATGCCCACCGTCCTGCCGGCGAACCGCGCCTTATGGGCGAGAAGGGCGGCAAGCCCGGCGGCGCCCGCGCCTTCCGCCACCGTCTTCTCGATCTGGAGAAGCAGCGACACCGCCTGCTCCAGGTCCCGCTCCGCGACGAGGACGATATCGTCCACCAGCTCAGCGACGAAGGCGGACGTGATCTCTCCGGGCTGCTTGACGGCGATGCCCTCCGCCAGCGTATCGCCCTCGCAGGCGAGCTCGACGCCCTTCATCCGCGCGTACATGGACGGATAGAGCTCGGCCTGGACGCCGACCACCTCGATCGGCCTGCCCTGCGCACGCGCCACGGTCGCGCAGCCGGAGATGAGGCCGCCGCCGCCGATCGGGATGACCAGCGTATCGATCTCCGGCACGTCCGCCAGCATCTCGAGCGCGACCGTGCCCTGGCCGGCGATGATCTGCGGATCATCGAACGGATGCACGAAGGTGAGGCCGCGTTCCTCGGCGATCTGCACCGCCGTCTCATAGGCATCGTCATAGCGCTCCCCGGTCAGGATCACCGTCGCGCCGTGGCCTTCGGTCTGCGAGACCTTCACCGTGGGCGTCGGCTTCGGCATGACGATGGTGACGGGAATGCCCAGCCGCGCGCCATGATAGGCGAGCCCCTGGGCGTGGTTGCCGGCGGAGGCAGCGATCACCCCGCGCGCGCGCGCGGCCTCGTCGAGCTGGAGCAGCTTGTTGAGCGCGCCGCGCTCCTTATAGGCGGCGGTGAATTGCAGATTCTCGAACTTGAGCCAGACTTTCGCGCCGACCATGTCGGACAGCGTCTTGCTGTGCAGCGTCGGCGTACGCACGATCGAGCTGCCAATACGAATGCCCGCATTCACCACATCATCGATCGTGACGGGGAGGCGCGCTTCGCCGACGGAGCTCTTCGTTAGGGTAGCCATGATGGCGCCGGCCTCTAACCCATCTGGCGGCGGAGGGAAACAACGCTTATGGCCGGCCCCATGGCAAAGATCGGCTTCATCGGGCTGGGCGTGATGGGCGCCCCCATGGCGCGGCACCTGCTCGAGGCGGGGCACGACGTCACCGTCTACAACCGCAACCCGGCACGCGCCGAAGCATGGGTCGCCGCACATGGCGGCCGCTCGGCGCCGACCCCGGCGGCTGCCGCCGAACAGGCGGACGCGGTGTTCACCTGCGTCGGCGCCGATCCGGACCTGGAAGCGGTGACGCTGCGCCAGGACGGCTGCTTCCGCGCGATGCGCAAGGGCGCCCTGTTCGTCGATCACACCACCGTCTCTGCGCACATTGCGCGCCAGCTCGCGGCCGAGGGCAAGGATCGCGGGCTGCTGGTGGTGGACGCGCCGGTCTCGGGCGGCCAGGCCGGCGCGGAAAACGGCACGCTTTCCGTGATGTGCGGCGGCACAGACGCGGCCGTCGCCGCTGCGGGGCCGCTGATGCAGGCCTATGCCGCGCGGATCGTCCATATCGGCGGCGCCGGCGCCGGGCAGACCACCAAGATGGTCAATCAGATCTGCATCGCCGGCGTGCTGCAGGGCCTTTCCGAGGCGCTGCGCTTCGCCCAGGCAGCGGATCTCGATACCGAGAAGGTGTTCGAGGCGGTGTCCGGCGGCGCCGCGGCGAGTTGGCAGATGCTCAACCGCTGGAACAGCATGGCGGCGGACAGCTTCGATTTCGGCTTCGCGATCGATTGGATGCGCAAGGACCTCGGGCTCGCGCTGGACGAGGCGCGCACGAACGGCGCTGCCCTGCCGATGACCGCGATGGTGGACCAGTTCTATGCCGAGGTTCAGGGCATGGGCGGCGGCCGCCAGGACACCTCGGCGCTCGTGAGGCGTATCCGGCGGTGAGCTGGGAGCCATCGTCGATGCTGCGGAGGATCGCGACCGCCGCGCTCATCCTCTGCCTCGCCGTCTCGTCCGCCCAGGCGAGGAAGCGGGAACCAGGCCCTCCACCGGCCACCGCGGGCGGCCTGATCGACAACGTCAACGGCTATACGCTCGACGGCGCAGGCAAGCTGCAGCGCTTCACCGGCCTGTTGATCGACAAGCAAGGCCGGGTGGCCAGACTCCTCGGTTCCGGCGACAAGCGGCCCGACTGGCTCGATTTCCGGCTGGACGGCAAGGGCCGGACGCTCCTTCCGGGCCTGATCGATGCCCATGGCCATGTCATGCAGCTCGGCCTTAGCGCGATGCAGCTCGATCTGTCGGACACGCGCACGCTTGCTGAAGCCAAAGCCAAGCTTGCCGACTATGCAGCCCGCAATCCGACGCTGCGCTGGATCGTAGGGTTCGGCTGGAACCAGGAACGCTGGGGCCTCGGCCGCTTCCCGACCGCAGCCGACATCGACGCTGCCGTTCCCGACAAGCCGGTCTGGCTCGAACGGGTCGACGGCCACGCCGGCGTCGCCAATTCGGCGGCGCTCGCCGCCGCGGGGATCACCGGGGCCACGGCCGCGCCCACCGGCGGCCGCATCGAGAAGGCGGCGAGCCGGCCGACCGGCGTCTTCGTCGACTCAGCGATGGATCTGATCCGGCGCGTGGTCCCGCCCGCGCTGCCGATCGAGCGCGATGCCGCGCTTGCCAAGGCGCAGGACATGCTGCTGCGCCTCGGCATCACCGCGACGGACGACATGGGCAGCACCGCGGAGGATTGGCTGACCTTCCGCCGGGCCGCCGATCTCGGCCGGCTCAAGCTGCGGATCGTCTCCTATGCACGCGGCATCGAGCCGCTGCTCGCGGTGGCCGGCACCGGGCCGACACCGTGGCTCTATGACGGACGGCTGCGCATGGTCGGCGTCAAGCTCTATGCGGATGGCGCGCTGGGATCGCGCGGTGCCTGGCTGCTCGCGCCCTATGCGGATGCGCCGGGGGAACGCGGGCTTCAGTTCCTCGACGACGCCAAGCTGCGCAACCTCATGAGCCGCGCGGCGATGGACAATTTCCAGGTGGCGGTGCACGCCATCGGCGATGCGGCCAACCGCCAGGTACTGGACGCGATCGACGAGCTCGTCGAAACCTACAAGGGCGACCGGCGCTGGCGGATCGAGCACGCCCAGATCGTCGATCCAGCCGACATTCCGCGCTTCGGCAAGAACGGCATCGTCGCCTCGATGCAGCCGACGCACCAGACCTCCGACCGGATCATGGCGGAGGCCCGGCTGGGGCCGAACCGGCTCGCCGGAGCCTATGCATGGCATTCGATGCTCGATGCTGGCGCCCACCTCGCCTTCGGCTCGGATTATCCGGTGGAAAGCCCCGATCCCTTCGCCGGCCTCGCCGCGGCGATCAGCCGGCAGGGCGTGGACGGCCAGCCCGAAGGCGGCTGGATGCCCGCGCAGCGGCTCAGCCTGGTGCAGGCCTTCGCCGCCTACACCACCGGCGCCGCCTATGCCGGCTTCGCCGAGGACCGGATCGGCTCGCTCCAGCCCGGCCGCATGGCCGATTTCATCCTCATCGATCGCGACATCTTCACCGCGACGCCTCCGGACATCCGCGACACGCAGGTGCTGGAGACCTGGATCGGCGGCAGGCGAGCCTGGATCCGCTGACATAGCATCACCTGGACGGAAGCCGGGGATGAGTTCGGCGAGAAGCGCAACACGCACCTCGACGCGAAAGCTGTGACACGGTATCACGACGCAAGTACACAGCACGCGCCGCCGATTTGCCGGCACTGCGTAACGCAACGACAATTCCGACGACGTGTCGGGCGCACAGGACAGGAGATGCTTCGCCATGGCATATGATCTGCTGATCAGCAACGCGCGGATCTGCGACGGCTCGGGCGGCCCGAGCTTCCGCGGCGCCGTGGCGGTGCGCGACGGCCGGATCGCGGCGATCGGCGAGATCGAGGCGGACGCGGCCGAGACGGTGGATGCGCATGGCCTGGTGCTCGCGCCCGGCTTCATCGACCCGCATACCCATTATGACGCGCAGCTCGTATGGGACGGCCTCGCCCAGCCCGCGCTCGAGCATGGCGTGACGACGATCGTGCCGGGCAATTGCTCGCTCAGCCTCGCGCCGCTCCGGCCCGAGCATCGGGAGCTGTTGGGCGCAACCTTTCGCAAGATCGAGGAGATGCCGAAGAACGCCTTCGACGCCGGCATTGACTGGCGCTGGCAGACCTTCGCAGAATATGTCGAGGCTATCCGCGGCGGGCTCGGCATCAATGTTGCACCGCTCGTCGGGCACAGCCTGATCCGGCTCTGGGTGATGGGCGAGGATGCCCGCGAGCGCGCCGCCACCGGCGCCGAGATCGCCGCGATGCAGGATCTTCTCCGCGATTGCCTCGATGCCGGCGCGATCGGCATGAGCGGATCCTGGGTCGACATCGATCATGAGAACCGGCCGGTGCCGGCGCGCCGGGCCGCGTGGGAAGAGCTGGACGCGCTCTGCGCGGTCCTCGGCGAGCGCAAGGCGATCCTGCAGATGGTGCCCGAATTCTGGGATCCGGACCTGCTCTGCGCGCGCATCGACCTGCTCGCCGATCTCTCGCGCAGCCACGGCATCGCCACCACCTTCTCGCCGCTGTTCGACAGCAATGCCGCGCCCAACCTGGTCGGCATCGCGCTCGACCGGGTTCGGCTGCAGACCGCGCACGGCGCGCGCGTGGTGCCGCAGATGCAGACGCGCCCGATCGATCTGTCCTTCGATCTCACCGCGCCGATGTCCACCTTCGCCACCCTGCCGGGCTGGTGGGCGATGACCCTGCTTCCCAAGGAGGAGAAGCTCGCAAGGCTGCGCGACCCGGCCGAGCGCGAGAAGCTCAAGGCCGAGATGGACAGCTTCATGATGCCGATGAGCCTCGACCTCGATTTCGCCAAGGCCTTCATCAAGCGTCCGGGGCCTGCCAGCCAGGCGCTCGCCGGCCGCTTCATCGGCGACATCGCGCAGGAGCGCGGCTGCCACATCGCCGAGGCGATCATCGACATCGCGCTCGCCGACGATCTCGAGACCTCGTTCGGCCTCGAAGCGCTGGGCCACAGCAACATGGCGAAGATCGCCGGCTTCCTGGCCGAGCCGCTGATCGGCATCGGCGCCGGCGACGGCGGCGCGCACGTCACGAACTTCTCCACCTATGGCGACACCGGCTTCCTGTTCAGCCAATATGTCCGCGGCCATCGCGCGATGTCGCTCGAGACGGCGGTGCAGAAGCTGACCCACGACATCGCCGATCTATGGGGAATCCGCGATCGCGGCCTGATCAAGCCCGGCTATGCGGCGGACATGGTGCTGTTCGATCCCGACAGCATCGACCGCGGGCCGGAGATCGCGGTGGACGATCTGCCCGCCCCCGGCTTCCGCTACATCCGCCGTGCAGAGGGCATCGATCAGGTGTTCGTCAATGGCCGCCGCGTCTACAGCCGGGATGCCGGCTATGCCGAGAGCCGGCCCGGCGCGATCGTGCCGCAGATGGCCTGAGCGGGAGCATATCGCATGAGCACCACCATCGACATACCCGCCCGCCGCGCGTTCATCCTGCCCCATCCTGACGACACGTGGGAGAGCATCGCCGCCCGGCAGCTCCCCGACATGCCGCTCGACGAGGCGGTGAACCTCCTCAAGAGCTGGAACATCTTTCTCGTCTTCCGCCCCGGCGGCGGCGCTTTCACGCCCTCGGACGTGATGTTCGTGGCGCCGCCCCCGGCGGCGTGACGACGGCGACGATCACCGCCGTCGAGCTCGCGCCCACCCATGACGGCGAAGCCGCGGTGGTCGTCGAGCTGACCTATGCCAATGGCGGCCGATCGAAAATCCACATCAGCGCGCCCGACGCCGCGCTCGTGATGGCCCGCGCCGGAGTGGCGAGCGCGATGGAGCTGATCGGCCATCCCTGGTCGGTGCTGGAGATCCGTCCGGTCTAGGAGGGGCAATGGCCATCGGGCCGCCCATCGGCTCGGAAAAATGCGCCGATGAAAAAGTTTTCATCTGCAACTCTTCACAAACGACGGCGGCCTCCCATATCGGAGTCAGACCGGTCGCCCGTCCCCCCACCCACCGACGGCCGGTCCCCAAGGTTGGCGGAGGCTCCCTGACTTAGCCACGCCCGCGCGCTCCGGCCACTGTCCCCCCCCCGGGCCGGGGCGCGCGTCCTTGGACAGGCTTCCGATCCCCCGACCTCCTTCACGCGGCCAGGCCGACGAGCAGGGCCGGCGTCAGGATCTGGGGCAGTATCCGCGCCTCGCTTCCGGGCTTGTAGAAAAGATAGAGCGGCACGCCCGAGCGCCCCTGCGCCTCGAGAAAGCGCCCGATCGCCGCGTCGCCATCCGTCCAATCGCCCACCAGCACGGCGACCCCCCGCCGGCGGAAAGCCTCGGCCACCTCGGCGCGCTCAATCGCCGTCTTCTCGTTGACCTTGCAGGTGAGGCACCAATCAGCGGTAAAATAGACGAACACCGGCTTGCCTTGCCCGCGCAGGGCGGCCAGTTTCTCCTCGCTGAACGGCGTCTGCGGCAGGGCGCCCGCCACGGCGGCCGGCGCCGCTTGCGCCGGCTGATGGCGCGGCGCGACGGCCAGCAGCAATCCGGCGGCGGCGAGCGCGGGCGCCAGCGGCCACCAGGCATGGCGCGCGCCGCGCATTTGGCGCGCACCGATCAGCCAAAGCGCCAGTCCGACGAGCAACGCCGCGCCGAGCCCGGCCGTCATGGCATCGACCCCCGCCTGCCGTCCCGCAATCCATGCGAGCCCAAGCGCCGTCAGGAACATCGGTACCGAGAGGATGCGGCGCAGCAGCCCCATCCATGGGCCGGGCCTCGGCAGCAGGCGCCGCAGCGCCGGCACATAGCCGAGCAGCAGGAACGGCAGAGCGAGGCCGATGCCCAGCCCGCCGAACACCGCAAGCGCCGCATACCAGGGCAGGACGAGCGCGGCCCCGAGCGCGGCCGCCATGAACGGGCCGGTGCACGGCGTGGCTACGAAGGCGGCGAGCGCGCCCGTCCAGAAGGCGCCCGCCGCGCCGCCGGAGCGGGCAAGCGTCTCGCCGCCGGTGATCGCCGGCAGTTCGAACAGCCCGGCAAGGTTGAGAGCGATGGCCAGCACGAGCAGCAGCAGCAGCAGGATCACCCGGCTGTCCTGCAGCTGGAAAGCCCAGCCGACCGCTGCTCCCCCGGCCCGCAGCGCGAGCAGCGCGCCGCCCAGCGCCAGGCAGACGAGCACGACGCCGGCGGCATAAGCGAACGCCTCCCGCCGCGCCTCGCGCGCATCGCTTCCGGCACGCGCGAGGCTCAGCGCCTTGAGGCTCAATATCGGAAACACGCAGGGCATGACGTTGAGCAGCAGGCCGCCGAGCAGCGCGCCGCCCAGCGCGAGCAGCAGCGTGCGGATGCCGCCGCTTCCGGATCCAGGCGCATCAGCGCTCTTTCCCGCGGCGAGCGCCGCGCCGGCGGCCGGCACCGGGCCGGGCTTCGCATCGATCACGAGCCCCCTGCCCTCGCCGATCCTGAGCACCCCCTCGATCCGCTGCGGCGCAGGACCGCGGGCCCTGGTCTCGATGATGAGCGCATCGCCGTTGCGCGTCGCCGTCTGCGGCGCGGCATAATCGATCACACCGTCGGCGAGCGGGAAGAAATACGCCTCCTGCACCCCGAGCGAGGCCGGCAACGGCACGCCCAGGCGGAATCGGCCGTCCGCCGCCGCGAAGCTGGCGGCCGAGCCCAGCGGCCGCGGCAGGGCGGCACGCCAGCGATCGAAGCGGGCGCGCTGGCCGGCGTCGATCGCGCCGTCCCCGGCGATCAGATCGAGCGCGAGCTCCGCCTTTTCCGGCACGCAGATCTGATCGGTGCAGGCGAGCCAATCGACCTGGGCGCGGATCGGCAGCCTGGTTCCCGAGGCGATCCCCTTCGGCAGGGTGAGCGTCACGAGATGCGCGTAATCCGCCTCATAGACATAGTTCATCAGGCCCGAGACGATCAGCGTGCGCGGCACGGGATAGCGCAGCTCGCCCGCGCGGACGCCGGCGGGCAGCTTCCAGGCGATCCGCGTCTCTGCACCGGCATCGCCCGGATTCTTCCAATAGCCATGCCAGCCGGTGTCCGGCTGCATCAGCAACGCGACCGTCACCGCCTGGCCGGGCGCGGGCACGGCGCTCTCGGCGACCAGCGATGCGCGGATGTGCGTGGTCGCCTGGGCATGGGCGGCTCCGCCCCACCCCAGCGCCAGCAACATCACTGTCATGAACCGGAAACCGAAAGCCACCATCGCGGATCCTCTCAACACCGGCGGCGCTATAGCATGACGCACGGCGAACGCATGAATATGGGGCGACGAGCATGAAATTCACGGGTATCGCAACCGGCCTCGGGCTGATGATGGCGGCCGTTCCGGCCGTGGCGGCGCCCCCGCCGAAGCCGAAGCTGATCGTTGCGCTCTCCGTCGACCAGTTCGCGGCAGGCCTTTTCGAACGCTATCGCCCGACCTACAGCGGCGGCCTCAAGACGCTGTCCGACAGCATCGCCTATACCGCCGGCTACCAGTCCCACGCCGCGACCGAGACCTGCCCCGGCCATTCGACCATCCTGACCGGCCGCCATCCATCGGCCACTGGCATCGCCGCCAACAGCTGGTACGACGTGCCGACCGGATCGACCATCTACTGTGTCGGCATCGCAGGCACCGCCGATCCAGACGCGCGCGGCCCGGCGAACCTGCGTGTGCCGACCCTCGGCGAATGGCTGAAGCAGGCGGAGCCCGGAGCGCGCGTGATGGCGGTTTCCGGCAAGGATCGCGCGGCGATCACCATGGCCGGCCACAATCCCGACGCCGTCTATTGGTGGAAGGACGGCACCGGCTTCATCACCTCGCGCTATGCCGGGCCGGCCACGCCCGCCGTGCTGAAGCCGGCGGAAGCCTTCAACGCATCGGTCGCGGCAGCGTGGCGGAAGAGCCCGCCGGCGCTGTGGCCCCAGCCGTCGGCGGCCTGCGCCGCGCTGCAGAAGCCCTATCGCTTCGGCAAGATCGATCTGCCCGGCACCGTGCCTTCCAACGAGGCGGTCGAGAAAGGGCCCGACTTCGCGAGGACGACCATCTTCCAGGATCAGCTCCGCGCCTCGCCCGCCTTCGATCAGCTTGCGCTCGATTACGCCACGAGGCTGATCGATCTCCACAAGCTCGGCCGGGGCAAGGCGACGGACCTCCTCGCCGTCAGCCTCTCCGCAACCGATTATATCGGGCATCGCTACGGCAATGGCGGCGCGGAGATGTGCGTGCAGATGGCGGCGCTCGATCGGGCGCTCGGCGCCTTCGTGGATAAGCTGAAGGCGCTGAACGTGCCGGTGCTCGTTGTGCTCACCGCCGATCATGGCGCGATGGACGCGGCTGAACGTGCCGCGGACCACGGCGCCACCGCAAAGCGGATCAACGGCAAGAAGCTGATCGACGAGCTCAACAAGGCGCTCGATCAGCAATTCTCGCTTGGCTATGATCCGATCGTCGGCGACGATCCGCAGCAGCTCTCGATCAATCTCCCCGGGGACGATGTCGATCTGCGGGCGAAATTGACGAAGGCGGCGGTCGATTGGCTCAAGGGGCGGCCCGAGGTCGGCGCCGTGTTCACCGCCGCCGAAGTCGCCGCGGCGGCGCCGGCGGCGGGCACCCCGCCGGACAAGCTGACCATGATCGAGCGCTTCAACGAGAGCTATGTGCCGGGGCGCAGCGGCGACATCATGGTCGTGTTGGCGAACGGGGACTATCCCGGCATCCCGGTGGCAGCGGGAGATACCGTCGCAGGCCACGGATCACCATGGGACTATGACCGGCGGGTGCCGATTCTGTTCTGGTGGCCGGGCGTTGCCGGCGAGACGCGCACCACTCCGGTCGAAACCGTCGATATCGCGCCGACGCTCGCCGCCGCCGCAGGGATCAGGACGGGAACGGTCGACGGCAAGTGCCTGGAGCTCAGCGCCGACGGTCCTTGCGCGAAATAGCGGCGACGCGCGCTATCCGACCGTTTCGATCTTCCGACGAGCTCCGGACAACGGACGGCCTGCGCCTCACCGGGCCTCGAACGGCGCGATGCCCTTGCCGAGCACGTTGCCGCCGATGCGGAGCGGCTCGTGGCTCCAATCCGCCACGAATATGGTCGACCAGGTGACACCGGGCGCGAGGGAGGCGCGGTTGCCTTCGATGACGAGGCCGGCCGAGCGATTCTCGCGCGCCTCGGCAGCGACGGTAATGAAGGCGCTGTGGTTTTCCTTGTCCGGCCCCTGGACGAAGCTGTTGCGCGCGATCGTGCCGACGCCCCCGCCGGAGAGATCGATCATGTAGTTGGTGGTGCGGCCATGCGTGTCGTCGAAGCTCGAATCGCTGATGTCGTTGCGCGCCGCCCAGCTCTTCACATAATGGCCGCCCATGCCGCGCTCGAAACGCGAACGGGTGACGACGAGGGCACCATATTTGCCGATGTAGATCGAATGGGCGCAGCTCAGCCCCCGGTCGCAGCGGCCGAGCCCGCTGAAGGTGGACCGATCGATGCGCACGGTGCCGCTGCGGTCCTCGGCCGACAATATGCCTTCTTCGCTGTCGCGGAATTGGCTGTTGAGCACGGTCAACGATCCCCGTTCCAGCCGGATCCCCGCGCCATTGCCATCCGGCACGCGCATGTTGCGGAAGACGAGGCCATCGACGGCCGAGGCGCGCCCGCGCAGCACGAGCGCCGCCTTGCCCTCGCAGGTCATCCCATCGAAGATCGCGGTTCCCGGCTGCACCGCCTGGAAGGCCACGCGCCCCTGCTCCTGGATCGCGCAATCGCGATAGGTTCCAGGCGCGATGCGGATCGTGCCGTCACCGGCGCCGATCGATTTCACTGCGTCGTCGAGCCGCCAGAAGCTTTTGCCGGTTTCCTGCACGAGGAAAGGGGCTTCCGCCTGCTGGGCGCGGAGCGGCGCCGCAGCGAGCGTGGCGGCGGCAAGGAGTGCGAGTCGAGCCTTCATTCCAGGTCTCCTGCTTGGCAGACCGGCGGGATGCAGGAAGGCCAGGCGACGAGTCCAGGCTAATAGAGGGTTAACCATCCGCCGGTAACTACCTTTATCCCTCCGCGTCATCCCGGCGAAAGCCGGGATCCACTGACACCCCGACGAAGGAAGAACGCATCGCTGCATCCGGTCACGGCGCGCTGAATGGATCCCGACTTTCGTCGGAATGACGGTGGTAGCCTCAATCGAGGTTGGGCCGCAGCCAGCGCTCGGCGGTCTGCAGATCCACTCCGCGACGCCCGGCATATTCCTCGAGCTGATCCCGGCCCACACGGGCCACGCCGAAATACGCGCTGTCGGGATGGCCGAAATAGAAGCCGGAAACCGCCGCCGTCGGCAGCATCGCGAAGCTTTCGGTGAGGGTGATGCCCGTCGTCTCGCTGCCGCCGAGCAGATCGAACAGCATCGGCTTCAGGCTGTGGTCGGGACAGGCCGGGTAACCGGGCGCGGGACGAATGCCGCGATACTGCTCGCGGATCAGCGCCTCGTTGGTGAGCTGCTCGCCTTCGGCATAACCCCACAAGGTGGTGCGCACATGCTGGTGCATCCGTTCGGCGAAAGCCTCGGCAAGCCGATCCGCGAGCGCCTTCAGCAGGATGTCGCGATAATCGTCATGCTCGGCCTTGAAGCGCGCGAGGTGCGCGTCGATGCCGATCCCCGCCGTTACCGCGAAGCCGCCGATCCAATCGCCTGCCGGATCGATGAAATCGGCCAGGCACATATTGGCGCGGCCCTCGCGCTTGCGGATCTGCTGGCGCAGGAAGGGCAGGCGCACCTCCTTGCCTTCGTGCGAGACGATCACGTCGTCGCCCTCCCGCCGGCACGGCCACAGCGCGGCGACGCCCCGTGCGCTCAGCCATTTCTCGGCGATGATCCGATCGAGCATCGCCTGCGCGTCGGCATAGAGGTTGCGGGCGCTTTCGCCCACCACCGCATCGTCGAGGATCGCCGGGTAGGTACCGGCCAGCTCCCAGGCGCGGAAGAAGGGCGTCCAGTCGATATAATCGCGCAGGTCCGCGAGATCCCAATCGGCATAGACATGCACCCCCGGCCGCTTCGGCGTGCCCGGCTTCTGGCTGAAATCGGTCGGAAAGGCGTTGGCGCGCGCCTCGGCGATCGGCACGAGCTCGCTCTGGCCCTTGCCCTCGCGGGCCTTGCGCACCGCCTCATAATCGGCGGCGGTCTTCTCGACGAACTCGTCGCGCTGCGTATCGCTCATCAGCGCGGAGGCGACGCCGACGGCGCGGCTGGCGTCGAGCACATGGATCACCGGCCCCTGATAGGCCGGGGCGATGCGCAGCGCCGTGTGCACCTTCGATGTGGTCGCGCCGCCGATCAGCAGCGGCATCTCCATGCCGGCGCGCTGCATCTCGCTCGCCACCGTCACCATCTCGTCGAGCGACGGGGTGATCAGACCGGAAAGACCGATGATGTCGGCATCGTTCTCGTTCGCGGCCTTGAGGATATCCATCCAGGGTACCATCACCCCGAGATCGATGACCTCATAGCCGTTGCACTGCAGGACGACACCGACGATGTTCTTGCCGATATCGTGAACGTCGCCCTTGACGGTCGCCATCACGATCCGCCCCTTGGCGCGTTCTCCCCGCACCTTCTCCGCCTCGATGTAGGGCAGAAGATGGGCGACGGCCTTCTTCATCACGCGCGCGGACTTCACCACCTGCGGCAGGAACATCTTGCCCGCGCCGAACAGGTCGCCAACGACGTTCATGCCGTCCATCAGCGGACCTTCGATCACCTCGATCGGCCGGGCGAACATCTGCCGCGCCTCCTCGGTGTCCTCGACGACATAGGCGTCGATGCCCTTCACCAGCGCATGCTCGAGCCGCTTGACGACATCCCAGCCGCGCCACTCCTCGGCGGCCTTCTCGGCAGCGGCGTCCTTGCCCTTGAAGCGTTCGGCCAGCGCGATCAGCCGCTCGGTCGCGTCCTCGCGCCGATCCCAGATCACATCCTCGCAGGCCTCGCGCAGTTCGGGGTCGATCGCGTCATAGACATCGAGCTGGCCGGCATTGACGATGCCCATGTCCATGCCCGCCTGGATGGCGTGATATAGGAACACCGAATGCATCGCGCGGCGCACCGGCTCGTTCCCGCGGAAGCTGAACGAGAGATTGGAGACACCGCCCGAGATGTGGCAGCCGGGGCAGCGCCTGCGGATCTCCGCCGTCGCCTCGATGAAGTCGATCGCATAGCGGCGATGCTCGTCGATGCCGGTCGCCACCGCGAAGATGTTGGGATCGAAAATGATGTCCTCGGGCGGAAAGCCGTCACAGACCAGCAGCTTGTAGGCGCGCTCGCAGATCTCGACCTTGCGCTCCTTGCTGTCCGCCTGGCCGACCTCGTCGAACGCCATCACCACGACCGCCGCGCCATAGGCACGGACCTTGCGGGCCTGGGCGAGGAACGCCTCCTCGCCTTCCTTCATGCTGATCGAGTTCACGATCGGCTTGCCCGAGACGCATTTCAAACCCGCCTCGATCACCGACCATTTAGAGCTGTCGATCATCACCGGGACGCGGGCGATATCGGGCTCGGCCGCGATCAGCTTGAGGAAGGTGGTCATCGCCACCTCCGCGTCGAGCAGGCCCTCGTCCATGTTGACATCGATGATCTGCGCGCCGTTCTCGACCTGCTGGCGCGCGACCTCGACGGCCTTGGCATAGTCGCCGGCCATGATCAGCTTCTTGAAAGCCGCCGATCCGGTGACGTTGGTGCGCTCGCCGATATTGACGAAGGTGGCGCGTGTCTGCATCCCCTCTTCCGCCTGCGGGAGTGGGTCGGGGAGAGGGGCTGAGCGCAGCGAAGCGGCGTCGGTCACGATAGGTTCTCGCAATATAGAAGAGAAAAAGGCCCCTCCCTCTCCGGCAGGCAGGAGAGGGAAGAGGGAATCACGCCGCCAATATCATCGGCTCCAGCCCCGCCAGCACGGCGTGACGCGGCGCTTCGGCGATCGTCCGCGGGGGTCGGCCGGCAACGGCATGGCGCATCGCGGCGATGTGCCCCGGCGTGGTGCCGCAGCAGCCGCCGACGATGTTGATCAGCCCGCTCTCGGCCCATTCCCGGATGAAGCCGCCCGTGGTCTCGGGCTGCTCGTCATACTGGCCGAGATCGTTGGGCAGGCCGGCATTGGGATAGACCATGACCAGCGTGTCCGCCTGCGCCGCGATCGTCGCGACGTGCGGGCGCAGCTGCGGCGCGCCGAACGAGCAGTTCATGCCGATGGTGAGCGGCCGCGCGTGACGCACGCTCGCCCAGAAGCTCTCGATCGAGTGGCCGGAGAGATTGCGACCGGACATGTCGGTGACGGTGAAGCTCAGCATGATCGGAACTTCGGTTCCCCGCGCCTCCCCCGCCTCGATGCAGGCCATGATCCCGGCTTTCGCGTTGAGCGTGTCGAACACCGTTTCGATCAGGATGAAATCGACGCCGCCGTCCAGCAGCGCGTCGATCTGCTCGCGATAGACCTGCTTCAGCTCGTCGAAGTCGATCGCCCGGTAGCCGGGATCGTTGACGTCGGGAGACAGCGACAGCGTCTTATTGGTCGGGCCGATCGCGCCGGCGACGAAGCGCGGACGCCCGTCCTTCGCTTCCCATTCCCCGGCCGCGTCGCGTGCGATCTGCGCCGCGGCGACATTCATGTCGCGCACCAGATGCTCAAGGCCGTAATCCGCCTGGCTGATCCGGTTCGCATTGAAGGTGTTGGTCGACACGATGTCCGAGCCCGCATCGAGATAGGCCTCGGTGATCTCGGCGATGACGTCCGGTCGGGTGATCACCAGCAGATCGTTATTGCCCTTCTGGTCGTGCGAGACATCGAGCCCGCCACGATAGTCGGCCTCCTGCAGCCGGTAGCTCTGGATCATCGTGCCGAAAGCACCATCGGTGAGCAGGATGCGCTCGGCCGCCTGTTCGCGCAGCCGGCGCGCCGCTTCGGATGTCGCGAGTGTCATGCCGCTTTCTCCTTCTCCGTGCCTGCCGGGCGCTTTCCGAGCAGATGGCAGATCGCATAGCTCAGCTCGGCCCGGTTGAGCGTGTAGAAATGGAAATGCCGGACGTCGCCGGCATAGAGGCGCCGGCACATTTCGGCCGCGATCGTCGCGGCTACGAGCTGGCGGGCAGCCGGGCGATCGTCCAGCCCCTCGAACAGCCGGTCCATCCACGGCGGGATGGCGGCGCCGCAGGCTCCGGCGAACTTGCGGGTCTGCGCCACATTGGAGACCGGGAGGATTCCCGGCACGATCTCCGCATCGATCCCGGCCGCGGCGACGCGATCACGGAAACGGAAGAACGCCTCGGGCGAGAAAAAGAATTGCGTGATCGCGCGGTTCGCGCCCGCGTCGATCTTGGCCTTCAGATTATCGAGATCGGCGGCGATGTTCGGCGAATCCGGGTGGCATTCCGGATAGGCAGCGACCGAGATCTCGAATGGCGCAACCGCCTTGAGGCCGGCGACGAGCGCCGCGGCATTGGCGAAGCCGTCGCCGCGCGGCTGGAACTTCGTGCCGGCCTGGGGCGGATCCCCCCGCAATGCGACGATGTGGCGCACGCCGGCGGCCCAATAGGATCGCGCCACATCGAGGATTTCGTCACGGCTGGCATCGACGCAGGTGAGATGCGCGGCGGCCGGAATCGCCGTCTCGCGCGCGATGCGCGCCACCGTGGCGTGGGTGCGCTCGCGCGTCGAGCCGCCCGCGCCATAAGTCACCGACACGAAGCGCGGGCCGAGCGGCGCCAGCGTCTGCACCGCGTCCCACAGCGTCTCTTCCATCTTCTCCGTCTTCGGCGGGAAGAACTCGAAGGACACGGCAGCATCGCCGGCGACGTCCGCGAAGAGCGGAGCGTCGATCGCCCGGCGCGCCTCCTCCATCTGATTGAGCGACAGGGTCACGCGGCTACCACCTCCTGATCGATTGCGGCGGGTTTGCGGCCAAGCCACAGCTTCACCGTCAGCTCGCCCCCTTCCAAAGTCTCCTCCGCCGCGCTCTCGAGCCCGGCTGCGGACAGCCATGCGCGGATCTGCTCGTCGGCAAAGCCGAGGCGGACATGGGCATCCTTGTCGCGCAGTTCCTCGCGGTCATGCGGCGCGAAGTCGGCGATCAGCAGCCGGCCGCCGGGCGCGAGCAGCCGCGCGGCTTCCGCAACCGCCGCCGCGGGCTGCTGCGCATAATGCAGGACCTGATGGATGATCACCGTGTCCGCCGATCCCGAGGCAAGCGGCAGCGCATACATATCGCCCTGGCGCAGCTCGAAACGGGGGATACCTGCCTCGCTGAGATTCGCGCGCGCCATGCGCAGCATCTCGGGGCTGCGATCGATCCCCGTCGCGCATTCCGCCTCGCGGCCGAACAGCGCCAGCATCCGGCCCGTGCCCGTCCCGATATCGACGAGGTTGCCCACCGGCCGATCGGCCAGCGCGCGCAGCATCGCGGCCTCGACCTCGCTTTCGGCAACATGGAGCGAGCGGATCGCGTCCCACTCGGCGGCATGGCTCTCGAAATAACGCTCGGCCGCAGCGGCCCGATCGGCGCGGACCGCCGCGAGCCGGGCCGCGTCGGCCACCGCCCAATGATCGCCGGGCTCCAGCGTCCGCCAGGAGTCGATCGCCTCGAGCAGCGGCGCCACCCGCGCGGCCTCGCCGAGGCCGAGGAACACCCAGCTGCCTTCCTTGCGCCGCTCGGCCAGGCCGGCATCGGCCAGGATCTTGACATGACGGGAGACGCGCGGCTGGCTTTGGCCGAGCACCTGCGCCAGTTCCCCTACGGAAAGCTCCATCGCGCGCAGCAGCGCCAGGATACGCAGGCGCGTCGGATCCGCCAGGGCGCGGAAGATGTCGAGGAGCACGCGCATATCACATAACGATATAAAGATATCCTTATATGCGGTCAACCTGCTTGTGGCCCTCCGGCCCCTATGGCAGGCGGGACCGTCATAAACCAGACAAGAGCAGGATGTGATTCTCATGCGCGTACCAGCGTCCCTCCTGTCCCTCGCCCTGCTCGCCGGATGCGCATCGGCGCCGGGAACCGACCGCCTGGCGGAAAAGGATCCGCTGCAGGGCTTCAATCGGGCCATGTGGGATTTGAACCAGGCGCTGGACACGGTGCTCGTCAAACCCGTGACGGTCGTCTATCGAACGGTCGTTCCGAAGCCGGCGCGCCGCGGCGTGAGCCACGCTTTCGACAATCTGCACGAGCCCTTCTACTTCGTGAACAATCTCCTGCAGGGCAAGCCGGATCGCGCCGTGAACTCGCTGGGCCGGTTCGTGGTCAACAGCACGGTGGGCATCGCCGGCCTCGGCGATCCGGCGACCAAGATGGGCATGAAGCAGGCGCCGGAGGATTTCGGGCAGACCCTGGCTGTGTGGGGCGTGAACGGCGGGCCCTATCTGGTGCTGCCGCTGCTCGGGCCGACCACGCTGCGCGACGGCGTGGGCATGGCCGCCTCGCAATATCTCGATCCCTATCGGCTCTGCCTCAACGAATGCGGCTTCTCCTCCTCCGCGCTGCGCTACGGCATGATGGCGGGCGAGATCGTCGATACCCGCTCGCAGCTCATCGACAGCGGCGCCGATGCCTTCCTCAAGTCGAGCGCCGATCCCTATACCGCCGCGCGCTCGGCCTATCTGCAACGGCGCCGCGCCGCGATCCTCGATCAGGAGGACCAGGCGGCGGCGGGCACCGGCGAGGCCGGCGGCGATGCCGCCCTCGATGCAGCGCTCAAGGACATGGACAGCCAGTCCGACGGCGCCTCTCCGGCGCCCGCCGGCCAGCCGGCCCCAGAGGCGCCTGCCGCCGCGCCGCCCGAACCGCCGGCATCGCCGCCTTCGGCCCCCGCCGCGGAGCCCACAACCAGCACCCCCACGCCGTGAGAAGCCTTCGATGAAGACGATCCTTTGCCTGTCCGCCGCATTGGCGGCGGCGCTTACGCTCGGCGCCTGCCATAAGGGCGGCGACAGCGCCGGCAATGTCGCCGATGTGGCGGCGGACGCCAATGCCACCGCGTCGGAGGCGATCAGCGACACCGATGCCGCTGAGAGCGAGGCCGCGGCCGTGCCCGGCAACGACGCCGTCGCCGACAATGCGTCGACCCAGGCTGACCACTGAGCCCCGCGCCCCTTTTTCCTTCCCGATCGGGCGGCTAGAGTGCGCTGCGATGCAATAGCGGAAAGATGACCATGGACCGGAGATCGATCGCAGCCTTGGCGGCAATGGGCGTCCTGCTGACCCTCGGCGCCTGCAACCGTCACAACGATCAATCCGTGGGCGGGGTGACCGCCGACGAGGCCGATCAGCTCAACAACGCAGCCGAGATGCTCGATACGTCGCCCGACAGCCTGTCCGCGCCCGAGGACGTGCCGCTCGACAATGCCGACGCGGACACGGTGCCGCAAAGCAACACATCGTCGACCAAACCGACCTCCTGAGCCTTTCCCGCCCGAGATCCGTGGCCTCCCGCATTGGCGGGAACAGCATTGTTTCCGCCGATGCAGCCGTCGAGCATCCGGAGGGAAGCGGTTTTCCACCTGGCGAAAGAAGCGGCCGACCGCTAAGCCCTCTCCCATGAAAAAGGGGCCGGAGATTGCTCTCCGGCCCCTTCTCTGTTCGACGAACGGTGCGGGACTTAGAAGTCCATCCCGCCCATGCCGCCCATGCCGCCGGGCATCGCCGGGGCAGGCTTGTCCTCGGGCAGCTCGGCGACGGTGGCTTCCGTCGTGATGAGCAGGCCCGCGACCGAAGCGGCATCCTGCAGCGCGGTACGCACCACCTTGGTCGGATCAATCACGCCGGCGGAGACCAGATTCTCATAGGTATCCGTGGCCGCGTTGAAGCCGAGCGACGTGTCGTTGCCGTCGATCAGCTTGCCCGCGACGACGGCGCCGTCATGCCCGGCATTCTGGGCGATCTGGCGAACCGGCGCCTGCAGCGCGCGGCGGACGATGTCGACACCGCGGGTCTGGTCGTCGTTCACGCCTTTCAGGCCTTCGAGCGCCTTGGTGGCGTAGAGCAGCGCGGTGCCGCCGCCCGGGACGATGCCCTCCTCGACCGCCGCACGGGTCGCATGCAGCGCGTCGTCGACGCGATCCTTGCGTTCCTTCACCTCGACCTCGGTGGCGCCGCCGACCTTGATCACCGCAACGCCGCCGGCGAGCTTGGCGAGGCGCTCCTGGAGCTTCTCGCGGTCATAGTCGCTGGTGGTGTTCTCGATCTGGCGACGGATCGCCTCGACGCGGCCCTTGATCGCCTCGGCATCGCCCGCACCATCGACGATGGTGGTGTTGTCCTTGTCGATCGAGACGCGCTTGGCGGTGCCGAGCATGCCGATGGTGACGTTCTCGAGCTTGATGCCGAGATCCTCGGAGATCATCTCGCCCTTGGTGAGGATCGCGATATCCTCGAGCATCGCCTTCCGGCGATCGCCGAAGCCCGGCGCCTTGACGGCCGCGACCTTGAGGCCGCCGCGCAGCTTGTTGACGACCAGCGTCGCCAGCGCCTCGCCCTCGATATCCTCGGCGATGATGAGGAGCGGACGGCCGCTCTGCACCACGGCTTCGAGGATCGGCAGCATCGACTGCAGGTTCGAGAGCTTCTTCTCGTGGATCAGGATGTACGGATCCTGGAGCTCGACCGTCATCTTCTCCGGATTGGTGATGAAGTAGGGCGAGAGATAGCCACGGTCGAACTGCATGCCCTCGACGACATCCAGCTCGAACTCGAGGCCCTTGGCCTCCTCGACGGTGATCACGCCTTCCTTGCCGACCTTCTCCATCGCCTCGGCGATCTTCTCGCCGACGACGGTGTCGCCATTGGCCGAGATGATGCCGACCTGCGCGACCTCGTTGGAGCCGGCGACCGGCTTGGAACGGCTCTTCAGATCCTCGACGACCTTGCCGACGGCCAGATCGATGCCGCGCTTCAGGTCCATCGGGTTCATGCCGGCGGCGACCGACTTCATGCCCTCGCGGACGATCGCCTGGGCGAGAACCGTAGCGGTGGTGGTGCCGTCGCCGGCGACGTCGTTGGTCTTCGAGGCGACCTCGCGGACCATCTGCGCGCCCATATTCTCGAACTTGTCCTTGAGCTCGATTTCCTTGGCGACGGTCACGCCGTCCTTGGTGATGCGCGGCGCGCCGAAGCTCTTGTCGATGACGACGTTGCGGCCCTTGGGGCCGAGCGTGACCTTCACCGCGTCGGCGAGGATGTCGACGCCGCGCAGGATGCGCTCACGAGCGTCGCGCGAAAATTTGACGTCCTTCGCTGCCATTGTTCCTACCTCTTCCTCTAGAATTCGATGATGGGACGGTCCGGAGCGCGTCTCAGCCGACGATGCCCAGGATGTCCGATTCCTTCATGATCAGCAGGTCTTCACCGTCGATCTTGACCTCGGTGCCGGACCACTTGCCGAACAGGATGCGGTCGCCGGCCTTGACGTCCAGCGGGGTCACCTTGCCGTCCTCGGACTTCAGGCCCGAACCGGCGGCGACGACCTCGCCCTCCTGCGGCTTTTCCTTGGCGGTATCCGGGATGATGATGCCGCCGGCCGTCTTCTCCTCGGCCTCGACGCGACGGACGAGCACACGATCGTGCAGTGGGCGGAAACTCATGCGCGTCACCTTTCCTTGTTGCCGCCCCGATCGCGTCCCCCCGAAGGTGCGTCCCCGAATCGCAGGCGTGGTGGTTGCGGAAAAATCATTAGCACTCACTCGGAGCGAGTGCCAACAGGCGCCATATGGGCGGCACGGATCACCCGTCAAGCCGCGGCCGGAAAAAATGCACCGCCGATTTACAGCACCGCGCCGAGGCGATAGCCCCACGAGGCGAGCGAGAAGGACGGACGATGCGGGTTCTGCGCGGTTTCTGGAAGTTGCTGGTCGGCATCAAGGACGCCCTCGTGCTTCTGCTGATGCTGCTCTTCTTCGGCCTGATCTACGCAGCGCTCTCGGCCAAGCCGAATCCGGCGGTGGCGAGCGGCGCGCTGCTGGTGGATCTCAACGGCGTCCTCGTCGAGCAGACGAGCAGCATCGATCCGATCTCCGCCCTTTCCGGTTCCAACCCTACCGCCCGCGAGTATCGGCTGCGGGATGTGACGCGCGCCTTGGAAGCCGCCGCCACCGACGGCAAGGCGAAGGTCGTCGTGCTCGATCTCGACCGTTTCTCCGGCGGCGGCCAGAGCGCGATCGCCGCGGTCGGCGAAGCGGTCGACAAGGTTCGCCGCGCCGGCAAGCCGGTGCTCGCCTTCGCCAGCGGCTATAGCGACGCCAGCTACCAGCTCGCCGCCCATGCCTCCGAGGTCTGGCTCGATCCCATGGGCGCTGTCCTGATTGCCGGCCCCGGCGGCGCCCAGCTCTACTACAAGGGCCTGCTCGACAAGCTCGGCGTCAACGCCCATGTCTATCGCGTCGGCCAGTTCAAGTCGGCGGTCGAGCCCTTCACCCGCACGGACCAATCGCCGGAAGCGCGCGCCGCCGATCAGGCGCTGGTGGATGCGCTCTGGCAGAGCTGGCAGGAGGAGGTCGGCAGGGCGCGGCCGAAGGCAAAGGTGGCCGCCTATATCGGCAATGCCGCCCCGCTCGCAGAGGCCGCCGGCGGCGACATGGCGCGGATCGCGCTCCAGGCCGGCCTCGTCGACAGGCTGGGAGACCGTATCGCCTTCGGCCGCCGCGTCGCGGAGATCGCGGGCGGCGCATCCGATCGAGCGCCGGGCGGCTTCCAATCGATCCCGCTCGACAATTGGGTAGCCTCGCACCCCGAAGCGGGCACAGGCGATGCGATCGGCGTGCTCACCGTTGCCGGCGATCTCGTCGACGGCAAGGCGGCAGCCGGCAGCGCCGGCGGCGACACGGTGAGCAGGCTGCTGCTCGACGAGCTCGCACGCAATCGCATCAAGGCCCTGGTGGTGCGCGTCGATTCCCCGGGCGGCTCGGTGTCGGCATCCGAACGGATCCGCAGCGCCATCCTCGAGGCCAAGCGGCAGAAGCTGCCGATCGTCGTTTCCATGGGTTCGGTGGCAGCGTCGGGCGGCTATTGGATCTCGACGGCGGGGGACCGCATCTTCGCCCAACCTTCGACGATCACCGGGTCGATCGGCGTGTTCGGCATCATCCCCACCTTCGAGAAATCGCTCGGCAAGATCGGCCTTTCGGCGGACGGCGTGAAGACGACGCCGCTCAGCGGCGAGCCGGACGTGCTGCGCGGCACCTCCGCCGAGTTCGATCGGCTCGTCCAGCTGGGCGTGGAGAATGTCTACCGGCGCTTCACCGATCTCGTCGCCCAGTCCCGGCATCTGACGCCGGCGCGCGTCGACGAGATCGGCCAGGGCCGGGTATGGGCGGGCGGCACGGCGCGCCAGATCGGCCTCGTCGATCAGTTCGGCGGACTCGACGATGCGATCGCCGCCGCCGCGCGCCTCGCCAAGCTGGATCCGGCAAAGGTCCATCCGCTGTTCATCGAGAAGCAGCCGGGCTGGCTCTCGCAGCTGCTCGCCAGTTATGCCCACAAGGACGACGGCAGCGGCGACGGCGAAGCCCAGGCACGCGATCCTTATGCGAGGGTCGCGACGCGGCCCGACCGGATTCTCGCCGGCGCGCTGGCCGACGCGGAACGCATCACGTCCGGCTCCACCATCCAGGCGCGCTGCCTCTCCTGCCCGCCGTCTCGTCCGCCGCAGCCGAGCGGACAGACGGCCCGCACACTGCTCGGCCTGCTCGGGCTGCGCTGAGCAGGGCGGCTCGCAGCGCGCCATGCGGGAGGCCCTGCTAATCGTCGATGTCCAGCCCGGCTTCTCTCCGCCGGCGGAGATGGTCGCGGAGATCAGGGGGCTCGCCCGGACGCTGCCGAGCGTCGCAACCATCGAACGGCATGATGAAAGTGCGACGCCCTTTGAACGGCAGCTCGGCTGGAAACCGGCACCCGATGAGGAAAGCCTCGTCCCCGCCGATCGCATCTTCGTGAAGCATGGCTATCTGCCCCCGCCAGCGCTGATCACCCACCTGCGCGGACTGGATGTCCAACGGGTTCTGGTCTGCGGCATCCAAGCGGACACCTGCGTGCTCGCCGCCGGCTTCGCGCTGTTCGACGCCGGGCTGCACCCCACCCTACTCGCCTGGCTCGTCCGCGGCTCCTCGCTGGACCGCTCCGGCGCGCTCGGCGCCCGGCTCTGGCGTCACCATTTCGGCGCGGTGCTGGACGGCCCGGAGGCATTGCGCTTGCCGGACTGAGAGCCGTGCGGACAGTCACAGTCCGCTGCTACCGTCCCGCCTAGAGAGCGACATCGAATCGAGCCTGCCGGATCCAGGAAGGATCACGCGATCATGCCTACCGAGATGTCCGCCGCCGAGGCGAGCGCCACGCTGATGCAGCTGGCCGGCGGCCTATGGATCTCGCGCGCCATCTGGGTCGCGGCCCATCTACGCCTCGCCGACCATGTCCACGCGGAACCCATATCGGTCGAGGCGCTCGCCGCGGCCAGCGGCACAAGCCCCGATCCGCTCGCCCGCCTGCTGGCCGCGCTGGCCACCATCGGCGTCTTCACGCGCGACGCCGAGGGGCGCGTGTCGCACAGCCGCGCGCCGCGGCGCATCGCCGCCTGCGCCAGATCCTGGCGCTGCTGCGAGGCCGCATCGTTGAACGCCCGCGCCTCGCGCGTCGCATGGGCGCGCGCCTCGTCGCCCCACGCTGCCAGTCGCGGCGCCATGATATCGCGATACATGCGCCGCTGGCGCTCCGTCTCCAGCTCACCCAGCGGCCGATGCACGATCTCGTTCAGGGACTGCTCGATCTGCTTCCAGCGCGTCGCGGCCTCCTCGCCGCGCGCGGCGAACCAGGGGCCGGACAGCGATTTCCACTGGTCCACCGCGTCATTGTCGGCCTTGCGGACCAGCGCCTCGTCGAGATGAAGCTGGAACGGATCGTCGTCGTCCGGCGGCGTGCCGCCGCCAGCCGGGGTTGAGAGGCTATCCGGTTCATTGGGCGCATCGGCCCAGACGACGGGA
>Ga0180222_1000585_pt1 | contig 50687 bp, 49 predicted proteins | sample eDN5th37CKraftOP_FD_151336 | JGI IMG/M metagenome (GOLD analysis project Ga0180222, IMG submission 151336) | Enriched Organic Plus compost microbial communities from Emeryville, California, USA - eDNA 5th pass 37_C Kraft OP (version 2) (version 2) ...
ACCTGCGGCCGGCAAAGCCGGCGGCGCAAGCCGCTGCACCCGAGCTCGAAACCGTGCCGCATGAAAGCGTGCCGTCCGTGCCGTCGATCGAGGAACCCGTCGCCGAAGTCACCGCCGCGGCCGCCGAGATCATTCAGCTCGGCACGGCGCGCACGAACGGGCGGCGATCCAAGTCCCGCAAATCGGCGCCCCAGCCCAAGATCGGCGCGTGAAGGAATTCCGTTCCGCGCGTTGTCGCGGAGATGGCAGGGATTCCGGAATCGAATTCCGAGAATCCTGAATCAATCCGTGAGGCGCATGAATCGACATCGCAGGGACCCGTTCGATCCCTTTGTGTCGACTCAAGAATTTTCTGAACGCTGCGATTCGCCACCCCCGGCACCGGCTATTCGTGGCGATAAATTCGCCTAAGCGCGATGATCTGAGGTCAGCGCATCCCGAAGCAATCCAGCCATCGAAAAACTGGATTGCTTCCGCGCTATGCGCCTCGCAATGACATCAAATAGATGTGCCCCGGGCTATTCGTCTCGGCAAAGACACTCGCGGCGCTCGTGCCGCAACTCAATACATTTTAAGCGCCACTCGCGGCGAGCAGAGCTTACTCGTCGCGATACACCCGCTCGCGGCGCTCGTGCCGCTCCTGCGCCTCGATGGAGAGCGTCGCGATCGGACGCGCTTCCAGCCGGCGGAGCGAGATCGGCTCTCCCGTCTCCTCGCAATAGCCGTATGTGCCGTCCTCGATGCGCTCGAGCGCGGCGTCGATCTTGGCGATGAGCTTGCGCTGGCGGTCGCGCGCGCGCAGCTCGATCGAGCGGTCGGTCTCCGACGACGCGCGGTCGGCGATATCGGGATGATTTTCGTTTTCGGTCTGCAAGTGCTGGATGGTCTCGCGACTTTCGCGCAGAATCTCATCCCTCCAGCGCAAGAGTTTCTGGCGGAAATATTCCCGCTGCCGCTCGTTCATGAAGGGCTCGTCGTCAGAAGGCCGGTATTCGCGATCCTTCAGGAAGACCATAGGCTATTCCCTCACCCACGCTACCCCCGTGGCGCGGGCTTATAGCGACAGCCGGCGCCCCCGACAACAGCGAACCGCGTCGTCCATTCGTCACGAAATTTTTCGGTGGATCAGGGGAATAGAACCTGATTAGAACGCAGGCACTCAAGCGGCCGAAGCGGCAGCAGGACGGCGCTTGGCGATCTCGACCGCGACCCGGACGCCGATGGCGTCGAGCACGTCGTCGAGCCCGCGCTCGCCGCTGCGCTCGGCGAGTCCTTCGAGCATCACCTCGAGCCGGCGCAAGGTGTCGAGCCCGACGCGGCCCTCGAGGATCTCAACCTTGAGCTGGTCGAGAAGATCGAGCGCCGACGTTCCGCGCCGAGCGAAGCGCTTCCGCCGCTCGGTGGCGTCTTCCACACCCTGGAGCGCCAGCAGCGCGTCGACGCTCTGGATGCCGAGCGCCGCGCCCGTCGCCGAGGTCGACCTTGTAGTCGCGCTTTCGTCCAGGGAGAAGCCGGTGGTGCCACCGGCCCGTCGGGCCGACGTCGCCGAAGTCACGCCATTTTGCGCTGCGGGAAGTATTCGCATTGCTGCCCCCAATTCCGGCGGTGAACGCTGGAACCCCGCGCCAACACTCGGTTCTCAGGGTTAATACGGCGTAAATGCCCCGGCAAAACTTGCCGGCCCGGCAGCCTTTGCGCGCTCCGTGAAAACCTGCCGTAGAGAAAAGATTAACCTTATCAAGTTCTTATATGCGGAGCCGGACTGGCACGCGCCTCGCATGACGGTGCCCGGTCACTTGCGACCATCGACAAGCTGGGGAGCCACGTCGATGCGTAGAACGTTCAGACTTACCATTCCGGCGCTGCTTGCGGCGCTCGCGATCCTTTGCGGCGCGGCCGAAGCCGGCTCGCGCATCAAGGATCTCGCCGACATCGAAGGCGTCCGCGACAACCAGTTGATCGGCTACGGCCTCGTGGTCGGCCTCAACGGCACCGGCGACGGCCTCAACAACTCGCCGTTCACCCGCCAGAGCCTGCAGGCGATGCTGGAACGGCTCGGCGTCAACATCCGCGGCGCACAGCTCCGCACCGGCAACGTCGCCGCCGTCATGGTCACCGGCAACCTGCCCGCCTTCGCGACCCAGGGCACACGGGTGGACGTGGTGGTGTCCGCGCTCGGCGACGCCAAGAGCCTGCAGGGCGGCACGCTGCTCGTAACCCCGCTCCTCGGCGCCGACGGCAACGTCTATGCGGTCGCCCAGGGCACCGTCGCCATCTCCGGATTCCAGGCCGAAGGCGACGCCGCCAGGGTCGTGCGCGGCGTGCCGACCGTCGGCCGCATCTCCAACGGCGCGGTGGTCGAACGCGAGATCGACTTCGCGCTGAACCGCATGACCTCCCTGCGGCTCGCGCTCCGCAACCCGGACCTCACGACCGCAAAGCGCATCGCCGGCGCCATCAACGATTTCATCGGCGCGGAAGCGGCCGAGCCCATCGACCGCGCCACCGTCTCGCTCACCATTCCCGCGAAGTATCACGGCAACATCGTTGAGCTGCTGACGGAAATCGAACCGTTGCAGGTGGAGCCGGACCAGCCGGCCAAGGTCGTGATCGACGAGCGCTCCGGCATCATCGTGATGGGCCGCGACGTGCGCGTCGCCACTGTCGCCGTGGCGCAGGGCAATCTCACCGTCACCGTCACCGAAGCGCCGCTTGTCAGTCAGCCCGCGCCGTTCTCGCAAGGGCAGACCGTCGAGGTGCCGCGCTCCACCGTCACCGTCACCGAGGAGGGCCGCAAGCTCGGGATCGTCAACGAAGGCATCTCGTTGCGCGAGCTTGTTGACGGACTGAATGCGCTCGGCGTCGGACCGCGCGACCTGATCTCGATCCTGCAGGCGATCAAGGCCGCGGGCGCGATCCAAGCGGAAATCGAGGTGATGTGATGACGACCATTGCCGCCGAAGCTGTCCAGCCAGCCGCCACTGCGGCCAAGCCGCTCAGCCCCGCCAGGATCAAGGAGACCGCGCGCGAGTTCGAGTCCGTCTATCTTCAGGGCATGCTCGAGGAGATGTTTGCAAACGTCGAGGACGGCGGCCTGTTCGACGACGGCGAAGGCGCGAAGATCTGGCGCTCGCTGCGTACGGAAGAATTCGCCAAGGCGATTGCACACGCCGGCGGCATCGGTCTTGCCGAACACGTCGAACGCCACATGATTTCGCTTCAGGAGACAACGCCATGACCGCCCCCACCCCGCTGCGCTACGCGATTTCCACCCGCGAGGAGGCCGAGAACCTCCTGGCCCGCATCGGCGACAGCATGGTCGCGCTGGTGAAGATCTTTCAGGACGAAACCCAGCTCGTGAAGGCGGGCCGCCTGTCCGAGGCGGGCGAGCTTGCCGCCGAGAAGGCGGCGCTCGCGAGCGAATACCTGCAGGAGATCGAGACGCTGAAGGCGAACGCCCCGTTCATCGGCCAGGCCGTGCCGTCGCTCGTCGAGGAGCTTCGCACGGCGCATGGCGCCTTCCGCGATATCCTTGCGCTCAACATGCGCGTGGTCGCGACCGCGCAGAACGTCGCCGAAGGCATCATCCGCGGCGCCGCCGGCGAAGCCGCGCGCAACCAGGCGCCGAATGCTTACAGCGCCGACGGCCGCATGACGACGAAGGCCCCGGCCCGCCCCGTCCTCCTCAACCGCGCGAGTTGACCCTTACTCGCTCGTCTCCACAAAAGCAGGGACCCAGGGCCAACTGTGCTACCGAACTTGCGGCCACTGGATTCCCGCTTGCGCGGGAATGAGCGGAGGTTGAATCGCCCGGCAGAAATTGCCCAGGGACTCCGTTGCGGCATCGTCCGGCAGGCAACGCGCATCGAACGCATCGTCGATTCCTAAGAAGTTATTGCTACTGACTTTTTCGCGTACGCAACAAGATGGAGTAACGCGCCGTTAGGTTTGGACATGCGAGAAGCTGCAACCGGCCCCAGAACGGGGTCGGCAACTAGTCCTGTAATCCTAGGAAGGGGCTTCTCCCAATGGCTAATGATATTACCCTCTCGAAGGGCGTACGCCAGAACCTGCTTTCGCTGCAGAGCACGGCGGACCTCCTCAGCAAGACGCAAGAGCGTCTCGCGACCGGCAAGAAGGTCAACTCGGCCCTCGACAACCCGATCAACTTCTTCACGTCGTCCGGCCTCCAGTCCCGCGCCAACGACCTGTCTCGCCTTCTCGACTCCATCGGCAATGCGATTCAGACCGTGCAGGCCGCCGACAAGGGCATCTCGGCGATCACCGACCTGATCGAGTCCGCTCAGGCGCAGGCGCGCCAGGCGCTCACCTCGGCCGCGCCGGAAGCGACAGGCGAACTCGAGATCGAAGGCACAGTGGCAATCGCGGCCGACGATGAGGCGACCGTCGAAGGCAATATCGACGCATCTCCGGCGATCGACCTTTCCGGCTTCGACGGAGAGACGGTGACAGTCACGATCAATGGCACTGCGCACGAGCTGGAGATCAATACGACCACGCTCTCGGACTCCGACGAACTCGTTGCGGCGATCGATGCTCTCGCAGGCGTTTCGGCTTCGGTCGACGGTACCTCCGGCTTCATCTCTATAACGGCGGATGACACCGATACGACCTTCTCGGTTGCTTACTCGGACGCCGGTATCGGTACGGCAATCGGCATTGATGCGGGAAGCTGGAGCGCCACCAACACGACGATCGATGGTTTCACGGGGGACACATTGACGGTGCAGGTCGGCGCCGGCACGCCTGTGTCGATCACGCTGTCCAGCCGGGCTGCATTGCTCGAAGACCTCAATGCGATCACCGGTATCACCGCGTCATTCAACGGTGACGATGAACTCGTGATCGAGTCCTCGCTTGAGGATAACATCACGCTCGGCGGCAATGCGCTGGCGGAGCTCGGCCTCACCGCCGGCCCGCACGAGCCGACTGTTACGGTGACCACCCCGAGCACCACGCGCGCGACTGCACAGGACGCTTACAACAAGCTGCTCGTGCAGATCACCGAGCTTGCCCGTGACTCCCACTTCAACGGCGTCAACCTGCTCGATGGCGACAACCTGACCGTCCAGTTCAACGAGGATGGCTCGAGCACGCTGACGATCGACGGTGTGGACTTCACGGCGGCGGGCCTTGGCCTGACGACCCAGGCCGGCGACGCCTTCCAGACGGACGGCGGCATCCAGGCGGCGATCGCCGAGCTCGATGCGGCGACCTCGACGCTGCGCGCGCAGGCCTCGACCTTCGGTTCGAACCTGTCGATCGTGCAGGGCCGTCAGGACTTCACGAAGAACATGATCAACGTGCTGCAGATCGGCGCGGACAGCCTCGTCCTTGCCGACTCGAACGAGGAAGGCGCGAACATGCTGGCCTTGCAGACCCGCCAGCAGCTCTCGACTGTCGCCCTGTCGCTCGCCGCGCAGGCCGACCAGAACGTGCTCCGGCTGTTCTGATCCGCGTCGAAAAAGACGATCATGGAAACGGCGGGGCCTCGGTCCCGCCGTTTTCTTTTGCCGATCCTTTAATAACCTATGTGATGATTCGTTTTATCGACGCGCCATACAGGAGGTGATTCTTGGGCCTGAAGGTCGAGCTGAAACCGGGCGAACGGATCATCGTCGGCAATTCGGTCATCACGAACGACGACCAGCGCACCCGCCTCGTGATCGAGGGCGATACACCGATCCTGCGCGAGAAAGACATTCTCACGGTCGACGAAGCCGACACGCCCTGCAAGAAGATCTATCTGGTCGTTCAGCTCATGTACCTGGCGAGCGACCCCATCGTGCACCACCGGCTTTATTTCCAGCTGGTGGCCGAGGTGCTTCAGGCCGCGCCCAGCACCCATGCCTATTTCGATCGCATCAATAATCTCATTTTAACCAACAACCTGTACAAGGCGCTGAAGGAGACCCAGCGTCTCATCGAATACGAAAAGGAATTGCTTGAACATGCAGAATCCGGCCCAGGCCTACGCCAGAACAGCGCAGGCGACGGGAAGTCCGCGTGAGCTGGAAGCGCAGCTTCTGCTGCGCGCTGCCGCAAAGCTCCAGGCCATCAAGGACGCCGGCGCCGACTACGACGGCGATGCCGTTGCGGCGATCCGCTACAACCGGCGGCTCTGGCTCGTTTTCGCCAACTCGATCGGCAAGCCGGAAAATCCGCTGCCGCGCGAGATCAAACTGAACGTTGCGAACCTCGCCAATTTCATCATCAATCATTCGATGAAGTTGGAGTCCGACCGCGCCCGCTCGCCCGAGCGGCTCGGCGTCCTCATCAATATCAACCGCGAGATCGCCGCGGGCCTGCGCACACAGGCGCAAGCCGCCTGATTGCAGACGCGCCCCGCAGCTGGTTCGATGGCCGGGTCACCCCGGCCATTTTCTTTTCTGTTATCCCCGCATCCGGTGTCATTGGGAGCGAAGCGAAGTAATCCAGACGGCGACAAACTGGATTGCTTCGGCGCTACCGTCTCGCAAGGATGACAACAAACAACTCCATGCAAGCTCGGCTGCGAGCACGGACGTGACGACCAGAGGAACGGCTAGAGATAGCTCAGCAGCGTAAACTGCGACAGGATCGCTGTCGTCTGCATCGTCGCCTGCATGCGGGTATTCAGCGCCAGAAGCTTTACGCCGACTTCCTCCGGCGAGATATTTTCGATCTCGTCGACGATCCCCTGCAGCACCGGCTTCTTGTCCTCGAGACGCTCCTTCGCGGCGTTCGCCGCCAGTTGCGCGCCGGCAATGTCGGTCTGGATCGCCTCGATCTGCTTCGTCGCGTCATCGGCGTCGAGTCCGTTGCCGATCCGCTGCACCAGCGCGAAATAGCGGTCGCGCGCGTCGGGGTCGCTTTCCGAGAAAGTCATCGACGCGAACACCGCGACATTCTGCACGACCTGGCGGATTCCATCCTCGTTCGCGCGGGCGCCGTAGGAGACGGTGATGGTCTCGTCGACCCGCGCAATCGCGGTGTTGCGCGCGCTGTCGACGGCACCTTCGCCAGTGTACCAGAACATGGTGTCTGCCGCCGTACCATCGCGCAATCCCGTCGCGGTGTCGAACGGCGGGCCGTCCACGCGCTGCGGCGGGTTGTCCGCGTCGATCGCGAAGAAATCCTCGCCCGCGCGGACGGCCGAGGCGGCAGCAAGCTCGGTCCTTCCGAGCGCAATCACGCTCTCGTCGATGGCCGCAGCAAGATTGGCGGCCGTGGTATCCGTGTCGATGCCCAGCCGGAACGTGCCCGGCGGCGGCGGAGATTCGAGCGTTGCCGTGAGCACGATATCGCTGGTGGATCCGTCGGGCAGGGTCAGGCGAACCTGTATGCTGCCACCCAGCGGCGGATTGTTGCCGCCGAGATCGATGTCGAACGAGGCGGGCGGGCCCGCCGTCGGCGTCACCGTTGCGCCGAAGTCCGTCGTCACCGACGACAGCTTGAACCCGAACGGATGCGTGCCATCCTCGGCAAGCGTGACGACATCGCCGTTCACGGCCGGCACGTCGAGCCTGCCGCGTCCGTCGGCGCCGGTATCAGCAAGCAGCCGCTCGGCCATGATCTGCTTCAGTCCGGCGCGCGCGCCATCGCCGTTGAGAAGTTGCTGCGCCGTGACGGTGGCGCGGCTGTCGGTGGCGCGTCCCGAGAACAGATACCGTTCGCCGGCCTTCTCGTTCAAAAGGCTCAGCGCCTCGTCGAGGTTCATGGCGGCAAGCTGCTGCGACTGCGTCTGGTTGCCGAGCAACTCGTACGTGGCCGGGAAACGCAACTCCGACCGCGTCTCCTCGCCGATCTTGCGCAGCTGCTCGAGCGCCGTGTCCATGATGCCGACCCGCAGATCGACGCTGGCGATCGAGCTCTCGTAGGTCTGGACCCGCGACAGCCGCATGCGGGCCTCGAGATCCATCGTCCGGCCGACCCCGAGCGCGCCGTAGGTGTCCGCGCGCTTTCCGGTCGCAAGCTGCCGCTGCAGGTCGTCGAGCTGCCAACGCATCTGCGTCAGCATCTGCATGGTCAGTGTCGAGCGGTTGACGTATCCGGAGATCGAAGTCATGCGGATTCTCAAGCCCTCATCAACGCGTCGATCATTTCCTTCACCGTGGTCAGCACGCGCGCATTGGCGCCGTATGCCTGCTGCAGGATCAGGAGGTTCGCCATTTCCGAATCGATATTTACGCTGGCGCGCTCGGCGAAGCGCGACTGCAGCGCGTTCAGCACGATCTGCTGCCCCTCGTTCAGCCGCGACGCGTTCTCCGACGCGGCCCCCTGCATGCTGACCGCCTGGCGGATGAAATCGGCGATCGACCCAGTGAACGGACCGTTCGTCGCGCCGATCCCACTGGACGGCGAGAACGTGTGCAGCACCGTCGAGAGCTGCTGCTCCAGAAAATTCGGCCGCGTCGGATCGCCCGCCGTCGTGCCGGGCTCGTAGCGCACGAGCAGCGACGGGTCGGCCTTCAGCGCCGGGTTGACCGTGATGCGGGAGGCAAAGCCGAGCTTCTGCGACCCGAGCTCGGTCGCGAAATTCGTGTAAAGCTGCGCCGAGGCACTGTCGACAAAGAACGGCAGGGTGGGATCGCCGGAGGTGAACGTCGAGGTCGTGATCGTCGCGCTCAGTCCCTGCACCGTGCCGGCATTCGGCCCGCCGCTGTCGAGCACGCGCACCGTCATGCCCGACGGGTTGTCGAAGACGATCCCCGCCGATCCGAGCGCGCCGTTCAGCGCCGCGAGCATGCTCGTATAGCCGTTCGCGAAATTGACGCCGATCACCTCATCGTTCGGATCGGAGGTGAAGCTGTTGTCGAGCGGCAAGGCATCCACATCATCGACGCGAACGATCGTGATCCGGCGCTCCTGCCCCGTCGCGCCGTCGATGATGTTGAGCGAGATCGAATTGCCGTTCTTCAGCTCGGACAGATCGATCTCGAAACCGTTTTGTCCGCCGCTGGAAACCGCGGTGCCGGCCTCGGTCCGGTTGGAAAGCGCGGTCGCCAGCGTGTGCGCGATTTCGTCGAGTTGCGTCTGCGCCTGCACCAGCGTCTTGTCGCGCATCTCCAGATGCGCGGCGATCGAGCCGGACCGGATCGAGCGGTCCGCGATCAGGTCGATCTCATAGCCGTCCGCGTTCGACAGCTTGATCGTGCCCACGGTCCGCTGATTGACGTCGGCGCTCCACGTCGACTCGGGCCCGACGGAATCGTATCCGTCGAACCGCAGCCGCGATGCCTTGTGGTCGAACAGGCTGACGCCGGAGGTCGTGAAGATCGAAATCTGGCCGCGACCGATGTCGACGACCTTCACGTCCATCAGCCCGGACAGTTCGCCGATCAATTGATCGCGCATATCCAGGAGCGACGCGACCTCCGCGCTGTTTTCCTCAGCCGCGGAGATCTTCACCGACAACCTCTCGATGTCCTGCAGGATGGCGTTGGCCCGCTCCACGTCGTTGCGCAGCGACGTCTCCGCCTGCGAGCGCAGGGTCTGGATGTCGCTCGACATCGCGTTCAGGTGCTGCGCGAGCACGCTTGCCTCGTTCAGCACCTGGTTGCGCGCGGCGTTCGACTCCGGACTCGTCGTCAGCGCCTGCAGCGAGTTCGTGAAGTTGTTGTAGAGTTGATCGAGCGCGTTCAGGCTGCCCGGCTGCCCGTAGATCTGCTCGATGCGGCTGTGGTAGTTGGCGATCTCGCTCGCATACGCCGAGCCCGCGAACTCCGCGCGCAACTGCCGCTGCACGAAGATGTCGAGCTCGCGCTGGACCCCGAGCACCTTGGCGCCGTTGGCGCCGGCCGTCGACGCGGACGTTCCGGCCAGTAAGGACTTGCGTACATAGCCGGGCGTCTCCGCATTGGAGATATTATCGGCAACGATATTCACTCCGGTCTGCGCAAGGTGCATTCCGGAAAGCGCCGAGGATATCGCTTGCCCGAGGCTCATTCGCCGTCCTCTACCCGTCCGCTACCGCGCCGGCCGATCACCGAACGAGGTTCAATGTTTCCTGCAGCATCCGGTCGCTGGTCGTGACGATGCGGGTGTTGGCCGCGTAAGCCTGCTGCGTCACGATCAGCTTCGTGAACTCGTCGGCGATGTCGGTGTTGGAGCCCTCGAGCGCCTTGCCGATGATCTTGCCGGACGCGCCATACTGCGCCGGTCCCGATTCCGAGGTCGCCTCGAAGGCGCCGCCGTCGAGCCGCTTCAGCGAGTTGTCGGCGTTGAAGCCCGCCAGCACGATCTCCGCCATTTCCAGCGTGCGGCCGTTGGAATAGGTGGCGATGATGCGGCCCTTCTCGTTCACGGAAATGCCCTGCAGATCGCCCGCCGGGTAGCCGTTCTGCCGCAGCAGGTTCGTGCTGACGGTGCCGTTCACGTCGGCGAACTGCGTGACGCCGGTGTCGCCGTGGTTGATGGAGATGTCGCCGAGCGGAATGCCGTTGATGGTCACGTCGTTGAGCGTGACAATCTGCGTCGGCGAGGTCATCTGACCGGTCGCATCGAACGTGTAGGTCACGCCGGCATTCTGCCAAGCCACCTGATTGCCGGTCGCGTTGGAGTCCACCTGGTAGAAGAGCTCCCAGCGCGGCGTCAGTGTGCCCTGGTAGGTGCCGTCGGTAAGACCGAGGGTGGTAAGCGTGGCCGGCGTACCGCTGATGGTCACCGGATCTTCCGTCGCGGAAGAGATCACCATCTCGCCTGCGGTATTGATCGACAGGTTAAGGCCGGTCGCCGTGGCGATGTCCGCCAGCCGGTCGGCCAGCTCGGCACGGTTGCTCACCTCGCCGGCGCCGTCGTTGGCGCCAAACGTAATCGTCTCAGGGGTGCCGGTGCCGAGTTGCAGCGTGATGCTGCCGGTCAGCGCACCCAGCATCGCGTTGTCGGGCTCGAAGGTGCTGTTGCCGGCGCCGAAGCCGAGCGCGTTCGCGGCCGTGCCGGTAACGATGATGTCGTCGGTGTTGTTGGCGGCCGTCAGCACAAGCTCATTGGTGCCGCTGAGCGAGCCGTAGCCGCCGAGCGCCGCGAGAAGCTCGGCCCGGTTGCTGATCTGGCCAGCGCCGGCACCGCCGGCAAAGTTGATGTTGACGTTGGTGCCGCCGACCGCGACCGTCAGTCCCTGGCCAAAGAGCGCGGTTATTGCCGCGTTGCTCGGCTCGGTGGTGCTCGCGGCAAGCGCGAACGACCCGAGCTGCGCGCCGCTCGCCGTGCCGCCGATGACGATGTTGTCCGTGTTGTTGCCAGCCGTGATCTCGATGCTGCCGTCGGCCGCGACCGTCACGGTGCCGCCCGCCGGGCCGTTGTTCGTGAGTTCGTCGACCAGTTCCGCGAGCGAGCCGATCTGCCCGTCGTCGTCGCCGAACGTGATCGTCTTCATCGCGTTCGCACCGATCTGGATCGTCATCGTCTGGCCGGCAAGACCCGCGGTCTGCGTGAGCAGGTTCTGCGCGGCGGTCGTTTCGGTCAGATCACTGCCGGTCGCCAGCGTGCCGGTTCCGGTATTGGTGACGGAGAACGTCTTGGACGCATCGTTGGCGGTCAGCACGAGCTGATTGCCGCCCGAAATCGTCGCCGTGACCCAGTCGCCGAAGCCCGCCGCGTCCGAGGCGTTGTTGATGGCGTTCATCAGCGCCGTCAGGTCCATCGTGTTGTTCAGCGCCACGGTCGTGAACGTGTTGCCGTTGCCGAAGTCGAACGTGAGCGCGTCGCCGTTGACGATGTAGCCGTCGGCCGTGATATCGGCCGGGTTGGAGAACACCGCCGAGGTCTGCTCCTGCGCCACGTCCGGCAGATAGGTGCCGCCCGCCGTGCTGCCGGCAACCGCCGCCGAATCCGGACCGATGATCGCGCCGGTGCCGGTGGCCGCCGTGTCGGCCGGAATCGCCGTGCTGGTGAGATTGACGACTTCGTCGGCGAGCTTCGCCCACCGCAGCTGGATGTTCACCGCCGATCCCACCGCGTCGTAGGCCGTGATCGCGCCGCCGGCGACCGTCTGCTGCACGAAGGTCGGCACGTCGTTCGCAACGACGGTACCCGTCCCCGCCACCGTCGGGTTGACGGAGTAGCCCGAGACGGACAGCCGCTCGGAGCCCGGCACATCCGGGTCGGATTGGCCGGTGCGCGGATAGCTCGCGAGGTTCACCCGATACTCGAGCAGGGTCGTAGGCTGCGCCGGCAGGAAGTCGTTGGAGAACTGCATCACCTCCGGCACGCTGCCGATCACGTTGCCGGTCGTGCTGTCCACCTGCAGCACTTTCAGGTAATAGCCGCTGCCGTTGACGAGATAGCCGTCCTTGTCGAGCTGGAAGTCGCCGCGGCGCGTGAACAGGTCGACGCCCTCGAACACCGGCGTGCCGTCGGGGAAGCCCGACGGCTTCTGCACGATGAAGTAGCCGTCGCCGTTCACCGCCATGAAGGTGTTGATGGTCGAATTCTGGATGTCGCCCTGCACCGTGTTGGTGCCGCGCGAGCGCGCGATGACACCGCCAGCGAGTTGCAGTTGCGGGACCGAATCCGGTACCAGATCGGAGAAGCTCGTGTCGACGCGCTTAAAGCCGGTCGTCTGCGAGTTGGCGATATTGCCCGACACGTTCTCCAGCGCGAAGGACTGCGCGCGCAGACCCGCCACCGCTGTCGTCATGGCACCGAAAAGACCCATCACACCCTCCGTTCGTCGCCACGTTTGCGCGCCGGCGCGCACGGGCATCCGGAGCCTGCTTCGCAAGCCGTGTGCCAGTCCGTTTATCGATATTTTTCAATGAGTTGGTTCGCCACCACCCGGCGGCTTGCCGGGGTGGTTCTGCCTACTGCGGCAAGATTTGCCGGGCGATTTCCGCTTGCAGCCGCCAGCACGTGATCCCGAAAAGTGGGGACCGGTTTTCGGAAAGTATGTCCTCGGGCTCGACCCGAGGGATCACGCGCAAATAATTAAGAGCGCGGCGCGACCGACACGCCGTCCTGAATTTGGTCGCTCGGGTGCAGGATAACCTGCTCGCCTTCACTGAGTCCGCTCAGTACCTGCGCCGCCTGAATGTTGCGCTGGCCGATCTCGATCTTGCGCAGTTCGGCGCGGCCGTCCTTCACGACGAACACGGCCCAGCTCTGGTCGCGCCGGAACAAGGCGCCGAGCGGCACCAGCAACTCGTCGTCGCTCTGCCACACGACGATCCGCCCGACCACGCGAAAGGAATGTCCGAGCCGCTTCCACTGTTCCGGCGGATCGATGAAATCCAGAATGACGCGCACGCGCTGCTCCTCGATGCCGAGCGCGGACACCTTGGTGAATCCGGCCGGCTCGATGCGGCGCACGCGCGCATTGAGCACCGTCTCGCCGCCCCAGGCCTCGATGCGCGCCAGCGCCGCGTCGGGAACGCGCACTGCGTCCCGCGACAACAAGTCGACGACAAGCTCAAGGTTTTCCGGATCGCCGATATCGAGCAGCGGCGCGCCCGCCTGCACCACCTGCTCGCTTTCGGCGATCACCCGCAGGATGCTGCCGCTGATCGGCGCGCGAATGTTGATGCAGCACGCGGAGGCCCGCGTGGTCGGATCGGTCGGCTGCAGCAGACGCGCACTCGCGCTTTGCAGTTCACGCTGCCGCACTTCCACGCTTGCCTTGGCGCTCGCCACCGCGGCTTCAGCCATCGCGACGTCGATCTTCGCTTTCTCCAAGGCACGGGGAGCAATCGCCTGCTTTGCCGCGAGCTCCGTCGCCCGGCTCAACTCGGACTCCGCGAATTGCAGTTGCGAGCGGGCCTCGTTCAATTGCGCCTCGGCAAGATCGACGGCGGCGCTCGCCGCCTGCACCGCCGCCTCGCTCACCTTCTGGCTGCGGACATCGAGAAATTCCGGATCGATCGGCTCGATCGTCGCCACCTCGGTTTCCCAGGCCACCACCGGATCGCCGACCTTGCGGTGCGTGCGCAGCATCTTGCCGGTGATCGGCGCCGAGATCGTATAGACGTCGCGGATGCGCGTGACGCCCTCGTCCTCGACCGTGACCTCGATCGGCCCCCGCTGAATGCTCGCGATATCGGCGCCGATCGGCTTCGGCCAGAACGCCCAGAGCATTGCCGCCGCGATCGCCGCGATGCCGAGGCCCAACGCAATCCGCCTGATCGTGATGGATTTCATTTGCTATTCTCTCGTCTTCAACACTTCGATCAAATCGAGCTGGTCGATGCGCCGCCGCACGACGAGCCCCGAGATGATCGCGGCCGCGATCACCAGGAGGCTCCCGGTCGCATAGACATACGGCTCCAGAATCAGCGGCATGCGGTAGAGCTCGCTTTCGAATGCCCAGACCATGAGTGCAGCCAGACTGTAGCCGAGGACCCAACCCAACGGCTGCGCCAGCAGGGTCAGCGCCGCAAGTTCCGACAGCAGGATTGCCGAGACTTCAGCCCTCGTGAAACCGAGCACGCGCAGGCTGGCGATCTCGCGCCCCTGCTCGGACAGCGAAATGCGCGCAAAGTTGTAGACGACGCCGAATGCGATCACGATCGCCAGCGACACGTAGATCGTGACGACGATGGAGATGTTTTCCGCGATCGTCTCGCGGAACTTCTGCAGCGACACCCGTTGGAGGGCGATGAAACTCGCCGTCGGCGTTTCCTTGAGCACGCGAAACAGTTCGTCCTGCCTGAGGCTGTCGATCGCGATGTGCGCGCCGCTGATCATCGAGCCCTCACGCAGCAGACGATTCGCTTCCACAATGTCCATGTAGGCCATGAGGCCAACATATCCCTCGATGATGGCCGTCACCGGCAGATCGACACGGCGGCGATCCCGCTCCAGAAGCTCCACCTCGACGAGATCGCCGACCCTTACCTTCAGAATTTTGGCAAGCGCGCTCGACAGGGCAACGCCGGTTTCCGGCATGCGAACAGCCACGAAGGTGTGGTCGAGCACGCGGCTCAGATCGGTGTTCGCCGGCTTGCCGGTGATCGCGACGCGGCGCTCGACGTTTCCGCTTCGGATTTTTACGGGGATCGAGCGATAGGGCTCCGCCCGCAGCACGCCCGGCAGGTTCATCACGTTCCACAACGCGGATTCCGGCCGCTCCCGCACGAAATTAATCGTGGCATCCTGCCGGTCGGCGCGGTGAAAGGTGACATCGATCATGAATTCGACGGCGCCAAAGGTCCACAGGGACCCGACCAGAATGGCGCCGGAGAGCGCGATCCCGAGGAGGCTGCTCAGGGTGCGCACCGGCCAGCGCAGCAAATGCCGGGACGCCATGACGAACGTTTGCGGAGGGCGCAGCAGCGAATAGAGCATCGGCAAGAGCCGCCGGTACTGCGCGGGCGCCGGCGGCGTCATCGCGACGGCGGGCGGCAGCCCCACGACGTCGCGGACGGCCTTCAGCGCACCGAGCATGGACGCTGCGACGGTCACGCCGGCCGCGATCAGATAGACGCCGGGATCCATCCGGAAGACGAGAAACGGAAAGTGGAAGAAGTCCCCATAGAGCCTGGTCAGTCCGACCCCCAGCCAAGTGCCGACCACCGCGCCGATCACCGCGCCCACGAGCGCAATCACCGAAACGAATTGCAGGTAGTGCACCCCGATCGCCCAACTTCCGTAGCCGATCGCCTTCAAGAGGCCGATCTGTTCCCGCTCCAGCGAAATGAGCCGCGACAGCGTCATGTTCACGAGAAACGCCGCGACGATCAGGAAGATTGGCGGCAGCACGCGACTCATGGCTTCGAGCTGCTGCAATTCGGCGTCGAGGAACGCATGCGAAGTCTGGTCCCGCCGCCCATAGGCGCCGAGCCCGCCATACCGGGTCAGCATCTGATCGAGGCGGTCGATCACCTCCTGCTCCGAGGCATCGTGCAGGAGCTTCACGTGCACACTGGAGAAGGCGCCGACGAGATCGAAGGCACCGGCGAGCGCCGGCTCCGACATCCAGACGATGCCGAAGCGCCGGTCGTCCGGCATCAGGTCCCATGGACCGAGCGCATAGATGAACTCCGGCGACAGCGCCGTGCCCACGATCCGGAACGATCGCTTACGCCCATTGAGAATGGCCTCGAAGCTCGATCCGATCTCGAACTTGTGCGCGAGTGCGAACGGCTCGCTCACGACGACCTCGCGCTCGTCGCCCGCGATCGGCAGCCGCCCGCTGCGCAGATGCAGGAGATTCAACCGCTGCTCGCGCAGGTGCGGGATCGAAACGAACATGGCCGATGCCGGCTCGGCAACGCCGGGAATATCGAGCAGCGCGATCTTCGACACCCGCGTTTCCACCGCTGCGACGCCGGGAATTTGCGCGATTTCTTCCGCGAGAAGGTTCGGCGCCCGCGTGACGTCGGCGAAGACATCGGCGAACCGGTTGCGCTCATAGTAGATGGCGCGTGTTTCCGCGAGCGAGCCGTGCGAGCCGACGCCGAGGATCAGCGTCGCCGTCCCCGCCGCCATCACGAGCGCGATCGCCAGTGCCTGCGGCCACATCCGCACCAGATCGCGTAGGAGCTTGCGGTTCAACGCGCGCATGCGGTCACCAGTGGATCGCGGTCGCAGGCTTGCGATCCGCGATCTCGTGCGTGGACGCGATCCGGCCGTCCGCAAACTGGATCACGCGGTGCGCGATCTCCTGGATCGCCACGTTGTGAGTGATGACGAGCGTCGTCGCGCCGATCTCGATATTGACCTTGAGCAAGGCGTCCAACACGAGAATGCCGGTCTTGGAATCGAGCGCGCCCGTCGGCTCGTCGCACAGCAGCACTTCCGGACGCTTGGCGATGGCGCGCGCGATCGCCACGCGCTGCTGTTCGCCGCCGGACAGCTGCGCCGGGAAATGATCCATGCGCGGCGCGAGCCCGACGATCTCCAGCGCCTCCTCCGGCCGCATCGGCTTGCGCGCGATATCAGTGACGAGCGCCACGTTCTCCCGCGCCGTCAGGCTCGGCACAAGATTATAGAATTGGAACACGAAGCCGACATGGTCGCGCCGGTAGAGCGTGAGTTCGCGCTCGCCCATCTGCGAGAGCTCGCGGTCCTGGAACCAGACCTCGCCGGAGGTCGGCAAGTCGAGGCCGCCGACGATGTTGAGGAACGTGGACTTGCCGGAACCGGAAGGCCCGAGAATGACGAGGAACTCTCCCGCCTCGGCCTCGAAGTCGACACCGCGCAGCGCATGCACCTCCACGGCGCCGCTGATGTAGGTCTTGGTGAGATTGCGCGTGCGGAAGGTGATTTCGGCCATCGATGCGCGACCTTATTGCAGTGCATCAGGACACGAAAGAATGACCTGCATCAAATTTGAAATGACACTACCGAATGCGGATTTCTCGCGCTTTTCGGACGGCGGAAAGAGAGTAGAATAAATCTGCACTTGGGGGGCCCCGAATCGACGTGAGCGGCGGCCGTAAGGTGCGGGGCATCGCCTTCTCCGCCGTAGCCGCGCCGGCTCGCTAACAGGAGGCATGACCATGGCGCGAACGAAGCCCATCTCAGCAGCCACCGGATCGGCCGTCCTTCCTGCCATCCGCAGGATCGACATCGACGATCTGCGCGATGCGCTCAGGAAAGGCGTCGACGACTTCAAGGCCATTCCGAGCCATGCGCTTTTTCTCTGCCTGATCTATCCGCTCGCCGGCCTCGTGCTCTTCCGGCTCGCCGTCGGCTATGACGTGCTCTCGATGCTGTTCCCCATCGCGGCCGGCTTCGCGCTAATCGGCCCCTTCGCCGCGACCGGGCTCTACGAGCTATCGCGTCGGCGCGAAGCGGGCCTCGACACCAACTGGACACACGCGTTCGATGTCTTCCGCTCCTCGTCGCTCGGCTCGATCCTCGCGCTCGGCGCCTTGCTGACGGTGATCTTTCTCGTCTGGCTTGCCGTCGCCCAGGGAATCTACGTGGCGAACTTCGGCGACGCGCCGGCGGCGTCGATCCCGCACTTCTTCGAGCGGATTTTCAATACGTCCGCCGGCTGGAACCTGATCGTCATTGGCAACGGCGTCGGTTTCCTGTTCGCCGTGCTCGTGCTCGCGATCAGCGTGATCTCGTTCCCGCTCCTGCTCGACCGCGACGTGAGCGCAACCGCGGCCATGCTGACTTCGGTTCGCGCGGTGCTGGCGAATCCGGTGTCCATGATGCTGTGGGGCCTGATCGTCGCCGCGCTCCTCGCGCTCGGCTCGCTGCCGCTCTTCATGGGATTGCCCGTCGTGATGCCGGTGCTCGGGCACGCGACCTGGCATCTGTATCGGAAGGTCGTGCAGCCGGGCGCGATCGGACGCCCCGCCTATCGTCCGCGACCGGACGGCCGGCGCTACGCGGCGGAATTCCCGGCGGCTCTCTTTCCTTGGTCGCGACACCGGAAGTAGCCGAACAGGAGTGTCAATATTCCGCTCATTCTCGCGAAAGCGGGGACCCAGAGCCATAAATGAATGCATAACTCGCCCTGGATTCCCGCTTTCGCGAGAATGAGCGGATCGGAAGCGACACCGGCCTTTCAGTTCGTCGCGAAGCAATAGAACAGGCCGCCGCCTCCGGTGGAGCGCAGCGCGTCCATGCCGCAGCCGCGTGTCGCATGCGACGAGTTCCACGATTTTGCCGGCGCCGAGTCGTCGAGCCCCATACGATCGTGATGGCCGACGATCGCCGACCCTTCGCCGCTCTTCGTCCAATTCCCGCAAGTCATATCCTTATCGCCGGCGGCGAACGCAGTGCCATCGGGCTGGGTGCCCGTCAGGATATCGTGCTCGTTCGGGCTGTCGCCGCGCCCTTTCACCGGATCGCCTTTCTCGTCGAGCGCCGTTTCCTTGTTGATGTTCGGGTCGTTGTGCAGATCGTCGAGATCCTTCGCGATCACAACGCCCTTTGCATTCTTCCAGGGACCTTTGCCGATGCGGTCGCGCGCGTTGATCGCCTGTGCGGCGCCCGCGGCACTCTGACTCAGATAGGCGCGCCAGGTCTTCGCGCCCGCATCCGTCCCGCTCGCGAGCTTCTGACAATAGGCGTCTGCGCCCTCGAGCCCACCGAGATCAGCGCCCTTGCCCGGATTCTTGCTCGTGACGAAGAACGACATGTCCTTTTCCTGCGCCACGCCGCTGCTCGCGAATCCGGCGATCAATGCAGCACCGACCGCCAGAATTATGGAACATTTCCGGTAGTCCATTGGGGTCCTCCAGATTTCCACCAGCACCTTTCAAGAACTCGCGAACCCGAGAAAAATTCCAATCAGAAAATCGTCGTGTCAGTCGGAAAGACCAGGGTCCGGCTTCTTGCAGCACCGCACCCGCCTGTCTAGTGTCGCCCGCTATTGCGGGAGAGCCCATGCGTTTCGAAGGCACGAAATCCTACGTCGCCGACACCGATCTGAAGATCGCCGTCAATGCCGCGATCGCTCTCGAACGCCCGCTCCTGATCAAGGGCGAGCCCGGCACCGGCAAGACCGTGCTCGCCGCCGAGGTCGCGAACGCCATCGGCGCGCCGCTCATCGAGTGGCATATCAAGTCCACGACAAAAGCGATCCACGGTCTCTACGAATATGACGCCGTGGCGCGACTGCGCGACAGCCAGCTCGGCGATCCGCGCGTCTCGGACATCAAGAACTACATCCGCCGCGGCAAGCTGTGGGACGCGTTCGCGTCGGAGGCGCGGCCGGTGCTCCTCATCGACGAGATCGACAAGGCCGACATCGAGTTCCCGAACGATCTTTTGCAGGAGCTCGACCGCATGGAATTCCATGTTTACGAGACCGGCGAGACTGTCAGGGCGGCGCAACGGCCAATTGTCGTCATCACCTCGAACAACGAAAAGGAATTGCCCGACGCCTTCCTGCGCCGTTGCTTCTTCCATTACATCCGCTTCCCCGATGCCGACACGATGCGCGCGATTGTCGAGGTGCACTTCCCCGGCATCAAGCAGCGGCTCGTCGCCGAAGCCCTGAAGCTCTTCTACGAAATCCGCGAAGTGCCGGGCCTGAAGAAAAAGCCCTCGACCTCCGAACTGCTCGACTGGCTGAAGCTCCTGATGGTCGAGGATATCGGCCCCGAGATGCTGCGCGAGCGCGACCCGAAGAAGCTGATCCCGCCGCTCCACGGCGCGCTCCTGAAGAACGAGCAGGATGTCCACCTGTTCGAACGCCTCGCGTTTCTCTCGCGGCGCGAGGGCGGCTGAGCTCAGTCCTTCTCCGTTTCTTTCTTGCGCCGCTTCTTCTTCGACACCTCCGCCTTCGTCTCCCCTCCCTCCCGCTTCTTCTCTTCTTTCTCCTCCAGCGCCAGGAGCCGCGCGAGCTCCTCGGATTCGCGACGTCGCTTCTCGGCGGCCTCTTCCTTCGCGCGCTGCGCCGCTTCTTCCGCGGCTTTCTCCTCGGCGGCCTTGCGGGCGGCTTCCTCCGCAGCCGCGCGCGCCACGCGTCGCATGGCGGCGCGCTCGCGAGAACGCGACCTCGCTTCGTCGTACTTGTCGCGAAGCTGCATGCCCCAATAGATGAGCTGTGTTGTGCGCCGCCCCCAGCCGCCACCCGCCCATACGAGCCCGAACGGAATGAACTGCCGCCACCGCTCGTCATTGTCGATGATCGCCGTCGAGATCAGCTCGCCTGCGATCGCCGTGGTGTTCAGCCCGTGGCCGCCGAAGGCGCTCGCGACCCACGCGCCCGGCCGCAGCATCCCGATCTGCGGCATGCGGTGGATCGCGTAGCCCATGATGCCGGACCACGCATACTCGATTTCGACATCCTTGAGCGCCGGATAGACACGCGCGATGTCGCGCGCGATGCGCCGTTTCAGCCGGCGCGGCGGCTTCGTGCGCGTGCTGATGCGGCCGCCCCACAAGAGCCGGTCCCCGACGATGCGATAATAGTCGCCCGCCCGGCGCGTATCGGTGATGCCGCCGGCATAGCGGATCGTCTCTTTCAGCGTGTCGCCGATCGGCGCCGTCGCGCCGATGTGCGTCGTCACCGGCAGGATCGTGCGTGCGAGCGAGGGAAATCCTTCGCCGATGAACGCGCTGCCGCAGAACACCACGTCCTGCGCCCGCACGCGCCCGCGTTCGGTCGACACCCATTTCAGCACGCCATCGAGATCGGCGGCGATGACCGCTGTCTGCTCGAAGATGCGTCCGCCGTGCTTTTCGATTTCCGCGGCGAGCGCCAGCGCGAGATTGAGCGGATGGACGGAGAAGGCATCGGCGTCGTGCAGCGCCTGATAGTAGCGTTCGGTCTTCAGCGTTTCGCGCACGCGCTCGGTCGGCCAGATCAGCATCTCATGATGGAAATGCTCCCCAAGAAGATCCGCGTAACGGCGCAGGCCCGCTTCGTCGTCATGGCGCAGCACGTTGAGCCGGCCCGGCACCGGATCGACGCCCGGAATGCCTTCCGCCAGCGCCGTGCTGACGATCTCCATGCCCTGCCGCGACAACGCGTAGAGCGCCTTCGCCTGTTCGAGCCCCACCCGCTCGATGATGCGCGGAAGCCGCTCCGCGTAGCCTGCCGACACGAACCCGCCGTTCCGTCCCGACGCCTCTCCGGCGACCGTGCCGCCCTCGAGCAGCACCACGTCATAGCCACGCCGGGCGAGCGCCCGCGCCGTCCACAACCCGGCGAACCCGGCGCCGACGATGCAGACCCGGCAGTCGATGTCCTGCGTGAGCCGCGGGCGCGGCACCCGCGGCACGGCCGTTGCGGCATAGAAGGTGTCGGGGGTGTCGCCGGTCATCGTCAAATTGTGTTCGTTGCAATGCTAGGATTTCACGCTATCGGCGGCTAGTGTCCCGAATCCGAAGTTCTCTCAACCGTGCGGCCTCCTCGGGAACGATCTCGGATTCGCAGGACACTAGCAGAACTATAATCCTAGTGTGGTTGGGCTCGGAAATTCCCTTGATGCACTCGCGGGTCGGGATGAAGGGAATTTCTGAACCACCACCAGGGAATGACGCCGAATCGCCACGAACTGTAACTCGCGACGGTTGGACATGCCCCGATTGATGCTTTTGCGCCACGCCAAGGCCGTCCCGCAAGGTGACATGGAGGATGAAGAACGGCCGCTGGCGCCGCGTGGCCGTCGCGACACGCCGAAGATCGCCCAATTCGCCGCGGCACAGGCACTTGCGCCCGACCTCGCGCTCGTTTCCCCTTCGAGGCGGACCCGCGAGACCTGGGAGCTGTTCGCCCCGGCGCTCAAGAAGGTGCCCGTCCATCGCCTCGAACCGCGGCTCTACGCGGCCTCCGCCGAGCGCCTGCTCTATCTCGTACGGGAAACGGACAACGCCGTGCGTTCCTTACTGCTCGTGGGCCACAACCCCGGCTTCGAGGACCTCGCGCGCATGCTCGCGGGCGCGGGTGAGACCGGCGCCCTCATCCGCTTCGGCGGCTCCATGCCGACAGCGAGCCTCGCCGTGCTTGAGCTGCCAGGAAATTGGGAGAACGTGGAGCCGCGCACGGGTCGGCTGGAAATCTTCGTCACGCCGAAGAGTCTCGGCGAGGACGAGGACTGAAACAGCCGAACGCGTTAGGGTATCACCTGCTCGGGGATATGCCGCGGATCGTACCGCTGCGGACGGTTGCGCGCGATCAGCGGCCACATCTGCCACACGAACAGGAGCATGAATCCGGCAATCAACAGGCCGGCCGACATGTCGCCACCCACGAGCGTATTGAACGCCACATAGATGAGCAGCGCGCCCGTAGCCACGCCGACCGCCGCCATCGGCCACCACCGCCAGGGGGCGAACCCCGCCTCGAACCGGCAATTGCCGCCGGACGCCGCGATGCGCGCGTGCAGCTCGCGCATGAAATGCGTGAAGGCCGGCCCCTGGTCGTCGAGCGCCACCAGCGAACGGTGCGACGCCGACGCGATCTCGAGCTTCGGTCCCTTCTGCGACCAGATCTCCGCGATGAAGCGCCGCGTGCCGAAATTCGACGGCCGGTAGCCGATACGCACCATCGTCATCATGGGATAGGGCGTGCTGCCCGACGTGCCGCCGAGATTCCAGTCGAGCGAATGCTCGCCGAGCCGGAACGCGCACACCGCCCCCACCGCCCGCGGGCGATACCCGTAAACGAACTCCTCGGCTTCGCTTTCGTCCGCCTGGCTCACGACCGGCATCCCTGACCTGCAGAAAACTTCAGGCGCATCCAGCACAACTACGCATCGTCGTCACTACAAAAATAAAGCGCCCGGCAAATTGCCGGGCGCGGAAGAGCATGGGCGCTCGTCGCCGTTTAGCGGCAGTACAAGCGTCCATACCTGCGGATACACTGCGGATACGGCTCATAATAATAGTATGGCGAGTAGCCGTAGTGGTAGTGCCGCCGGTACGCTTCGTGCGCGATGATCCCGCCGATCACGCCGAGCGCGAGGCCCGCGACGGCCGCGCCTCGGCGGTGTCGGTGCCAGCGGCGACGAACGTCGATCACGTCACTAGGCGCGGCTTCCGTCAAGGCAGCCGCATTCATCGATAGCGGCGCAGCCACGGCCGGCGCGCCAAGCGGCACCATCGACGTCACCGCGATCGCGCCGCCGAGCGAAAGGGCGATGGTTGCATTCCTGAGTCTGCTCATCCCTCTATCCTCTTTCCGTTGTCCCACCAGGGCGATCGCCATCAGCAACGGGTCGATGAGGCGCCCCCCGGCGCTAGGCTCTGCCACGAAAACGCCGCAGGCGTTCTCCGGTTCCACTACGGAAAGCATAGGAGGGCGACCTGAATGACACCTGAACGGACACGCGCCATAATCTGCCGTTCCCGTGACCTTCGACTCCGCCGCGCGAACGGGCTTGGCTGGCAGCGGATTTCCTGGTCTCTAAAGTAACGAGATGAAGGTCGGACCTTCCCTTGCCGTCATTGCAGGACACGCAGCACCGACGCCATCCAGCTTCTCGCGGCATGAATTGCTTCGCTTCGCCAGCAATGAGACCGGACGCGCTGACTTCAAATTATCCCGCACCAGCCTGACCGGCTATCTCCCCCGCCGCAGCGTGATATTGACGTTGGAGATTTCCTGCGCCTTCGACTCGATTTGCACCGACTGCCGGTCGCCGCGCGTGACGAGCGTCAAAGCCGCGGCGAAACCGCCCGTCTCCGCCATCGCCTGGATCCGGCTGCCACTGGCGCGGCCGACGAGCTGGCCATTCAGGTTGCGGGTGCGCTCCGTCCAGTAGCCGCTGATGCTGCCGCCGTTCGCGCTAAGCTTCGCCATGAGCTCGAACTTGTAGCTGTCGCTGGCGCAGCGGAGATCCTGATCCACCCCGCTTCCGCCGCGCTCGACATTATAAGTCACGCGGCAACGGATGCGCTCCTTGTCGCCGCTGCCGAGCGTGATGGTGCCGGTGCCGGACCATGTGCCTTGCAGGTTTTCAAACGGACGCGCCGCGGCCTCGGCCGCCTGCTGCGCTTGCGCCGCCGCGGGCACGGCCGCAGCGAGGATCGCGGCGGCCGCCGCCCGGCGAAGCGCGGCGGGGATTGCGAATGTAACCAGTCTTGGTGTCACGGGCCTTATGCCTCCTTGCCTGCCGCGCCGGCCCGCCCGCCGCCGGACCAGCGCGTTGATGCTGCCATGATCAATATTCTATCGACACCCGTGGCATGATGACAAATCCGTTGCGCGTCTGCTCCGAACGCCACGCTTCTCAAGCTTCAGACGGCTTTCTTTTCCTCGATGCTGGCCGGAAGCGAGATTGCGAACTCCGTTCCCGGCGAAAGTCGATAAATTTTGAGTGTCCCGCCAAATCGACGAATCGTGCTCATGATCACCCGGAAGCCGAGCGAGGCCGCCGAATCGGGATCGAAATCTTCGGGCAACCCGCGCCCGCGGTCGGTGACGAGGAATTCAACCTCGCCTTTCGGCCCGCGGCTCATCGCGATGGTAATGGCGCCTTCCTCGTTCTCGGGATAGGCGTGCTTGAAAGCGTTCGTGAGCAACTCGTGGATCAAGACCGCAAGCGCGGTCGCGGTGCTGCCCGAGACGAACAGCGGCTCCGTTTTGCACGTGATGCGCCCCGACTGTGCGCCGCCGTAAGCGCGCTCGCTCTCCTCACAGATGAGCCGCAGGAACTCGCCGAATTCCACCGGCCCGACCGTCTCGGCGCGGTAAAGATTGCGATAGACCGTGCCCATCGACATCACCCGCTCGCGGGCACGCTGCAACTGCTCTTGCGTCTCCTGCTCTTTCGCATGGCGCGACTGCATCAGGAGCAGGCTGGAAAGAATCTGCAGGCTGTTCATCACCCGATGCTGCAGTTCGCGCAGCAGGAATTCCTTCTGCTCGAGCAGGCCATCCACCTTCGCCGACATGTCAGAGAGCGCCTTGCTGAGCTGACCAAGCTCCGAACTGCGCGACAGCGCCGGAAAATGCACCTTCGTGTCGCCGGCCTCTCGCCGCCGTGCGACTTCCAGCATGTCGAGCACGGGTCGCTGAAACAGAAAATAGCCGGCGATGGTTACGCTGAGCAATGCGAACGGGACCGCGATCAGCGCAAGAATCGTGCTTCGCCATGCGCTCTCCCATAACTCGGCGAGCGCAACGTCGAGATCGACGCTCACGGCCACGAACAGGCCCTCCGGCTCTTCGTCCACGCGGATTACGCCCACCACTTCGTCGTTGCCCTGCGGGCCTTTGGCGGCAAACGTGCGCGCGAGATCGAACTTGGAGCGCTGAAATGCATAGTTCGCGACGGCCATCACGGAGGCCGTCTCTCCTTCCGGCACCGGGATCGCGAACACGAGCGAGCCTTCGCGGTCCAGCACGGTCAGCCGATGGATCGTCGGCCAGGCCCGACGGGCGAATTCGCGCCCGATCTGGTCGGGGTTGAGGATCAGCACGATGACCCCGTCGAAACCGCCGTCCGGACTCTTGTACGGCATCGCCATATGCAGCGACCGCTCCTTCGTCACGCGTCCGGTCGTGACCTTGCCGATCGTGAAATCGTTCTTCTCCAGCGTCTCCTTGAAATAGACCCGGTCGCGCACATTGAGCGCCGGCGGGATATCGATCGACGAGCAACGAAAATGTCCCTCCCGGTCGATCAGAGCCGCCTCGCGATAGATCGCTAGATTCTTCACAACCGCACGGAAGTGCGCCGAGCATCCCGCTTCATCGTACGGCACCGACGGATGCTGTGTCAGCGCAGTCATCAGGTACCGCGTTCCCTCGCGGAGCTGCGTGAGCTCTGCGGCAACCAGCCGGGCCGAGGCAACCGCATCCTCTCCTGCACGACGCGTGAGCAATTCGCGCCATTCCATAGTGTTGTAAGCAACGAGCGCGAGCGCCGGCGCGGAGGCAAGCGTGACAAGGACCGTAAGGCGGCGGCGCAGACTCATGGGAAGCACGGTTTAGCAGCCCGCGCTTCTAGCATGATATGACGAAGCGGACAGCCCTTGTTACCCGCTCGCCAAGCAGGCCCGACTGAGAAACGAGACGCTCAGCTTGCAGCCTTGCGGTTGACGCCCTTGCTCTCCGCAATGGTGGTCAACTTCTTGTCAGCGGCTTTTTCCTCGTTGAGGTTGGAGTTGAGGAGCGGAACGACATCGTCGTGGCCGAGCTGTTGCGCCCAAGCGACGAGCGTGCCGTAGCGCGAAATCTCATAGTGTTCGACCGCCTGCGCCGCGCCGATGATCGCGGCATCCAGCACTTCCTTGTCGCCGACGTCGCCGGCGATCTCCTCGGCTTCCTCGATAATGCCGTCCATGGCCGGACAGTCGACCGCCTTTGGCTGCTCGCCGAGCTTGTTGAACACCTGTTCGAGACGCTCGATCTGCTTGCGCGTTTCCTGAAGATGCGCATCGAGCCCGTTCGCCAGCTCGCGATTCGTTGCCTTCTCGATCATGCTCGGCAGATTCTTCACGATCTGGTTTTCCGCGTAATAGATGTCCTGCAGCGTATGCAGGAAGAGGTCGTCCATCGACTTGATGGAAGTGGTGAAGAGGCCCATGGGAGCTTCCTTTCCTGAATTTATCTGGAACCGGCTGGATTGCAGCGGCGCCAAGGCCGTTGCCGTAGTTTGCTAACGGCGAGACTGAAAGCTTGTTCCTCGGCGGGCGGCAGGGGGCTTCGACCAGCCCTTGAAACCGGTTCCCTCGGCACCGACATAACGTGCCTCTCCCTTTCGGACAGACGACCATGCTGGACATCCTCGACACATCGGAATCGGGCTACGCGCCTGAACCCGCCGCGCCGGCCGCGTCGGCGGACGACGTCGCCCTGCTCGACGCCTATTCGCGCGCCGTCGCGGGTGCGGTCGACCGCGTGTCGCCCGCGGTCGTGCATCTTCAGGCGAAACGCCGCGGGCCGGCTGGCAATGGTCGCGCCGAGTTGCCCGTGCCCGCGGGTGCGGGCTCCGGCGTGATCTTTACCCCCGACGGTTTCGTGTTGACGAACAGCCACGTCGTGCATGGCGCCGCCGCGATCGAGGCGACACTCACGGACGGCCGCACGCTGCCCGCCTATCTTGTCGGCGACGATCCCGACACGGACTTGGCGCTCCTGCGACTGCACGCCGACAATCTCGCCTATGCGGAGCTCGGCGACTCCGCGAAGATCCGCGTCGGCCAGCTCGTGGTCGCGATCGGCAACCCGTTCGGCTTCCAGGCGACCGTCACCGCCGGCGTCGTCAGTGCGCTGGGCCGTTCGCTGCGCTCGCGCACCGGCCGCCTGATCGACGACATCGTGCAGACCGACGCCGCGCTCAACCCCGGCAATTCCGGCGGCCCACTCGTCACCGCGAACGGCGAGATCGTCGGCATCAACACGGCGATCATCCCGATGGCGCAGGGCATCTGCTTCGCGATCGCGAGCAACACCGCGCGCTTTGTGGTGAGCGAATTGATGCGCCACGGCAAGGTGCGCAGGAGCTACATCGGCGTCGCCGGCCAGACCGTTCCGCTGCCGCGCCGGATCGTGCGCCACCACGAGCTTGACGTCGAAAGTGGTGCGCAAGTGATCTCGGTCGAGCCCGACAGCCCGGCCGCACGCGCGGGTCTCGTCTCTGGCGACATCATCGTCGGCCTCGGCGGCGAGCCGGTAACCGGCGTCGACACGCTGCACCGGCTGATGACCGCGGAGAAAATCGGCGCGACGCTGCTGCTCGACGTGTTGCGCCTTACGCGCAAGCTCTCGCTCTCGGTCGCGCCGGCCGCGCGGCCGAGCGCGAAGTAGCGAACTGCATCAAGTCCGCGCGGTCACACAGACGCAGGAATCAAAATCTCCGTTCGAGCTGGCTTTCCTGCGCCACGCGTTCGTGCGCTTCGCTCATGCTCTTGATGCGATACTGCTGCTCGCCGTTTTCCACCGGCAGCACACGAACGATCGTGTAGCCGTCCTGCGCACCGGGACGGCCGACGGTGTTGGAGGTGTATCGCACGCTCTCACCGACACGGAATCTGTTCTTCAGCATTGTGTTCTCCTGCGGCAGCGCCGGTTCCTGTCAGACACGCCCGAGTGTACTATTATTTGTGCAACATTAGCATAAATCCGAGCCACGGCAGGCGATTAGCACGAAGTTCGGCTCGGCTCTTGCCGCGGGTCATTTTCATCCCTATGCTATAAATATCGAAGTTTCGGCCGATTGACTTGGCCCCGCGTTGGTTTTGACCACGCCTGCTGATGACCTCTTCCTGAACATCGATGCAAGTGGGCACGCGCGTCGCGCGCGTCCATAGACACACCTACTCAAGGAACGATCCCATGAACAACGGAACAGTGAAGTGGTTTAACGCGCAAAAGGGCTTCGGCTTCATTCAACCGGAGGAAGGCGGCAAGGACGTGTTCGTCCATATCAGCGCCGTCGAGCGCGCCGGCCTCTTCAACCTGAACGAAGGTCAGAAGGTCTCGTACGACATCGTGCGCAGCCCGAAGACCGGCAAGGAATCCGCCGACAATCTCAGCGCAGTCTGAGCCGAATAGCCGGGCCGGCATACTGCCGGCCCGCGCACCGCGCCTGACCACGGATGTACTGGCGGGCGCACAATTTTTACGACGCAGACAGCCCGGTTTATGCGGCAAGGCCGACGGGCACCCGCCGTGGAACCAATGACCGGCGACGTTCGTTTTCAGCAAGATCCCCACAAGACCATCCAAGGAGCCGCCGATGGCATCATCGAGCGCAATCGACAAGGCCGCCGCCGCCTTCAAGAAGGAAGAGCAAAAGCGCGAAGGCCAGCAGGCCATGAAGGAATACCTCGCCACCCGCGCGGCGGAGGAGAACAAGATCGCGCGACTGAAGGCGCTTCGCCTCGCGCGTGACGCCGCGTCGGACGAGGCTGCGCCCGCGATCGCGCGCAAAACCACTACGAAGAAGAAGGCGCCCGGCCGCGGAAGTTCGAACTGACGCGAACGCGGATGGCCTGGTGAAAGCGGATGGCCTAGTGAAAATGGTACCGGACGACCGCAGGAAGAATGGAGTCGCGCCATGCCGTACGCGACCAACGCCGACCTGCCCGCATCGGTACGCGACCATCTGCCGCCGCACGCACAGGACATCTATCGCGAGGCGTTCAATCACGCCTTCGCCGCGCACGCGAGCGAGTCCGACCATGAGGCACGCGCTCACCGCATTGCCTGGGCGGCGGTGAAGCGGGGCTATGAGAAGGTCGGCGATCAGTGGGTGGCGAAGAGATAGTAGCGCGCACACACCGGAAGACGGGATGACGCGGTTTCCAGCGTCACGAAATCGCAGCCGCTTCACGGGTCGCGACGCAGAACGACACCGCGCTTCGGTGCGGCCGGAGCACCCCTGCGCTGGCGCCCTCGGCGGGAACCAACGCAATTGCAAGCGGTTGGCTTAAAGGCCTGATCGAGGCCGCACGTAATCATACGTATCAAGGATTGTGTGCCAAGGCGGGACTGCATGGCGGAAACAAGCCTCGACGCCAACGCGCTCGCAAGGCCGGAATCTCCCGGCCTCAAGCGGGTGATGGGCTTCTGGCTCCTGCTCCTGTTCGTCGTCGGCGATCTTCTCGGCACCGGCATCTACGCGCTGACGGGGCCGATCGCCGCGCACGTTGGCGGCGCGGTGTGGCTGCCGTTCCTGCTCGCCGTTGTGGTCGCCCTGCTCACGGCTTTCAGCTATCTCGAGCTTGTGACGAAATATCCGCGTGCCGCCGGCGCCGCGCTCTACGTGCACAGGGCCTACCGGGCGCAGTTCTTCACCTTCCTCATCGGCTTCGCCGTGATGAGCTCGGGCATCACTTCAGCCTCTACGGCCGCGCGCGCATTCGCCGCCAATCTCTCCAGCGCATTCAACCTCGGACTCGAGGCGGGAATCGGCATCACGCTAATCGCACTTGCCTTCCTGCTGGCGCTCGCGCTGATCAACTTCCGCGGCGTTGGCGAGAGCCTCGTCGTCAACGTGGTCCTCACTTGCGTCGAGGTAACCGGGCTCCTGATCATCATCATGATCGGATTGTGGGCGATCGGCCTCGGCCAGGGCGACGTCTCACGCATCTGGGATTTCCGTGTTTCCGCCGAGGGCAGCACGATCTGGCCGGTGATCGCCGCGACCACGCTCGCCTTCTTCGCCATGATCGGCTTCGAGGATTCCGTGAACATGGCGGAGGAAAGCAAGGATCCGAGCCGCATCTTTCCGCGCGCGCTGATCACCGCGCTGCTGTTCGTCGCACTGATCTACGTGCTGGTGTCGGTCTCGGCGATCACCCTCGTTGCGCCCGAGGCGCTCGCCGAAGGCGAGACGCCGCTCCTCAAGGTCGTGGAAACCGGCGCACCGAATTTCCCGATATGGATATTCGGCTTGATTACGATGTTCGCCGTCGCGAACACCGCGCTCATCAACATGCTGATGGCGAGCCGCCTCGTCTATGGCATGAGCCGCGAGGGCGTTCTGCCGAACGCGCTCGGCCATGTGCACCCGGCGCGCCGCACGCCGCATGTCGCGATCGCTTTCACGACGCTGCTCGCGTTCGCGCTGATCTTGTTCGTCGGCGGTATCCCCGCGCTTGCGGGAACGACAGCGCTGCTTCTGCTCTGCGTCTTCACGGTGGTGAACGTCGCGGTGCTCGTGCTGCGCCGCAATCCCGTGGAGCACCGGCATTTCCGCACACCGACCGTATTGCCGGTGCTTGGCGCGCTCTCCTGCGCGTTTCTGGTCGGCCCCTGGACCGGGCGCGATCCCACGCAATACATCATCGCCGCCGTCCTGATCGCAATCGGCGTGGTGCTGTGGCTTCTTGCCGCCTCGTTCACCCGCCGCTCCGGGCCGGCGTCGGCGTGATCGAACTTCCACCTACCCCTATGGCGGCCACTGCAGGCGATGCGTGTCGCGTCGCGAAGGCGCCTAGTCGCCCAACCTGTCGTATTCACGGCGACGCGCCGCCTCGTGCCGACGACTCCTCACCAACCGCAACGCAATCGATACAATGAGAGCCAACACGAGAGCTGCCGCAACCCAGAGCGGGTACGCGAATAGGTCCAGCCCATAGAAACGGGCGAACGCCACCAACGTAAGAAACGCGAGTCCGACGCCGACAATCCCATACATCAAGAACGAACTGAACGGGCGCGGTGCGTATTCCTCCGCGCGCCGCTGCGCTTCATTCCGCCGCATCTGGTCTTTCAATGGCGTACCCTTCGAAAATCTCCTTGCCTCACCGCACCAACTCCCGCATCGCGCTGTCCAGCCCCTCCAGCGTCAGCGGATACATCCGCCCGCCCATGAGCTGCCGCATCATGCGGATCGAGGCCGTGTAATTCCAGTCGTGCTCCCGCGTCGGGTTGAGCCAGACCGCGTGCGGGTACGTCGCGAGCACGCGCCGCATCCATACCTCGCCCGCCTCCTCGTTCATGTGCTCGACCGAGCCGCGCGACTGCACGATCTCGTACGGGCTCATCGCCGCGTCGCCGACGAAGATCACCTTGTAGTCGTGCGGATAGGTGTGCAGCACCTCGAAGGTCGGCGTCGTCTCCTGCCAGCGCCGCCGGTTCTCGCGCCACACACGCTCGTAGAGGCAGTTGTGGAAATAGAAAGTTTCAAGGTGCTTGAATTCGGAGCGCGCGGCGGAAAAAAGCTCCTCGCAGATCTGGATGTGCCAGTCCATCGAGCCGCCGACATCGAGGAAGAGCAGCACCTTCACCGCGTTGTGCCGCTCCGGGCGGAGCTGCACATCGAGCCAGCCCTGCTTCGCCGTTGCGCGGATCGTGCCGGGCAGATCGAGCTCGGTCGGCGCGCCGGTGCGCGCGAACTTGCGCAGGCGGCGGAGCGCGATCTTGATGTTGCGCGTGCCGAGCTCGACGTCGCCGTCGAGGTCGCGGAATTCGCGCTTGTCCCACACCTTCACCGCGCGGCCGTGCCGACCCTTGTCCTGGCCGATGCGGATGCCTTCGGGGTTGTAGCCGAACGCACCGAACGGCGACGTGCCCGCGGTGCCGATCCACTTCGAGCCGCCCTCGTGGCGGCCTTTCTGTTCTTCGAGGCGCTTCTTCAGCGTCTCCATCAGCTTGTCCCAGCCGCCGAGCGCCTCGATCTCCGCCATCTCTTCCGGCGTGAGGTATTTCTCCGAGAGCTTCTTCAGCCATTCGGCGGGAATTTCCGCCGTGGCGCCGGTACCGGATAGAAGCTCCAGCCCTTTGAACACGCGCCCGAACACAACGTCGAACTTGTCGAGGTTGCGCTCGTCCTTCACGAGCGCCGCGCGCGAAAGATAATAGAAATCCTCTACCCGCCGCGAGGCGAGGTCCTTATCCATCGCCTCCATGAGCGTGAGATATTCGCGCACCGTCACCGGCACGCCGGCGGCTCGGAGTTCATGGAACAAGGTGATGAACATGGGGGTTCATTAGCACAGTTCCGCTCCTCCGCCGACCGAACACCCGGGAGATCGCCCTTGAAGTTCGCGAACCGCTTTATTCCTCTGTTCTGCGCAACCTTTGTGTTCGTGGCCGGGCCGACCGCCGCGCAGGAGACCAAATCCTACGAGCCCTACTCCGGCCAGCCGGGTAAAGATGTCGTCTGGGTCCCGACGCCCGACGCATTGGTGGAAAAGATGCTCGACATGGCGGCGGTCACGCCGCAGGATTTTGTTATGGATCTCGGCTCCGGCGACGGCCGCATGGTGATTGCCGCCGCGAAGCGCGGCGTGCGTGCGCTCGGCGTCGAATACGAGGAAAAGATGGTCGAACTCGCGCGCCGGCGCGCCGCGGAATCGGGCGTCGGCGACCGCGCGAGCTTCGTTCAGGGCGACATGTTCGAGGCGGATGTTTCCAAGGCCAGCGTTCTCGCTCTCTTTCTGCTGACGGAGAACCTCGATCGGCTGGCGTCGAAATTCCTCGACATGACTCCGGGCAGCCGCATTGTGCTCAATCATTATCTGGTGACGGGCTGGGCGCCTGACCATTCCGAAAATATTCCCGATTGCACCATGTGGTGCACGGCGCATCTCTACATCGTCCCCGCCAAGGCGGAAGGTACCTGGAAACTCGGCGAAGAAACGCTCGTCCTCAAACAGGATTTCCAGAATGTCAGCGGCATGCTGGTCCGCGGAGAACGCGCGCTGCCGGTGACGGGACGCCTGCGCGGCGACCGCATCAGCTTCACGGCCGACGACACGCGATACGAAGGTCGCGTGAACGGCAACGAGATCGTCGGCGAGAAGGTGAATGCGCAGGATGGACGTTGGGCAGCCATCCGCGCCCGGACCGCGAATTAAAGCGTCGAAGGAGCCTGCGTCCTCCTTTGCGCCTTTGCGGCGCCTGTCGCAAAATACCCCTATGCACCCCGCTTCCATCGACGAAATCTCCGCCTGGCTCGTGAACCAGGGACTGGCCGGCACCGAGGAATTGAAGCTCCTTGGCGAATTCTGCGAGCGATGCGGTGCCGCCGGCCTCTCGCTCTGCCGCGCGCTCGCCTTCATCGACACGCTGCATCCGGTCTATGAAGGCCGCGCCTTCCGCTGGCACGCGGGAGGCGAGGAAACACCGTATATCGAATACGGCCGCACCGACGAGGGCGAAGCCGCCGAAAGCTGGCGCCGCACGCCGTTCTTCCACCTGCTCGAGACCGGCGAAAGCGAGTTGCGCCGCCGCCTTGGCCGCGGCGACCCCGCCGATTTCAAGATGGTCGAAGATGTGCGCGATGACGGTTGCACCGATTACATCGCCTTCGTGCACCGCTTTCCCGGCGCGGGCGCCATCGGCGACATGGATTGCTTCTATTCCGCCTGGGCCACACGCAAGCCCGCGGGCTTTTCCGACGAGGACATCGCCGCCTTGCGCCGCCTCGTGCCCTCGCTCGCGCTCGCGATCAAGTGCGGCTCGCTCGGCCGCATCGCAGGGACGCTCGTGCAGGTCTATCTTGGCCGCGACCCCGGCCAGCGCGTGCTTTCGGGCCGCATCTCGCGCGGCGTCGCCGACCGGATCAGTGCCGTGCTCTGGTTCTCCGATCTGCGCGGCTTCACCACGATCACCGACAGCGCGGCACCCGACGAAGTGATCCCGCTCCTGAACGACTATGCCGACGCCGTGATCTCCACGATCTACGAAGCCGGCGGCGATGTCTTGAAGCTGATCGGCGACGGGACGCTCGCGATCTTCCAGGCCGACGACCCGGCCGCCGCCTGCCGTTGCGCACTGCACGCCGAGGAAATGCTTCGCGCTCGCGAGCGCGAACTCAACGCCCGCCGCGTCGCCGACGGCCGTCCGGTGACCAACGTCTATCTCGGCCTGCATATCGGTGACGTCTTTTACGGCAATGTCGGCAGCGATGATCGCCTCGACTTCACGGTGATCGGCCCGGCGGTGAACGAGGTCGCGCGCATCGCCTCCATGTGCCGTTCGGTCGACCGGCGGATCGTCATGTCCGACGCCTTCGCGGAGGCGACGCCCGAGCCCGAACGCGCGCTGCTCGTCTCCGTCGGGCGCTACGCGTTGCGCGGCGTCGGACGCGCACAGGAGCTCTTCACGCTCGATCCGGGAAGTTTGCGGTAGCCCTCATGGTTCGAGACGCGCCGCTACGCAGCGCTCCTCACCATGAGAGTGCATATTCCAGCCTCATCCTGAGAAGCGTCCAAAGGGCGCGTCTCGAAGGATGAGGCCGAACGCAGTATCCCCACATTGATTTCGCCCCCATAACGCGCATTGATCCGCCGCGAAGGATTCTCTGCGACAGGTCCATTCGAAATGATCTTCAATCGCGCACTCGATTGGCTCGGCAAGCGCCTCGCCGACTATCTCACGCAGCCAATCCCCGGTTTCCGGCCCGCGGCCACCACCGAATACGACAAGCTCCAGCGCACGATCCTGACCGGCGACGTGTTGCTGGTCGAAGGCGACACCCGCATCGCGACGGCCATCAAGTACCTCACGCAATCCACGTGGTCGCATTCGGCGCTCTATGTCGGCCCGATCGCCGGCCGCGCCGAACCGAACGGCGAGCCGCACGTGCTCGTCGAGGCGCTCGTCGAGGACGGCGTCATCTCCGCGCCGCTTTCGAAATACCGTGACGCGCACACGCGCATCTGCCGCCCGCTCGGCCTTTCCGAAGACGACCGCCGCCGCGTCGCCGAGTTCATGGTCGCGCGCATCGGCTATCAGTACGATACGAAGAACATCGTCGACCTCGCGCGCTATCTACTGCCGACGCCGCCGGTACCTTCCCGCTTCCGCCGCCGCATGATCGCGCTCGGCTCCGGCGAGCCCACCCGCGCGATCTGCTCGACCCTGATCGCGCAGGCGTTCCAGGCCGCGCGCTATCCGATCCTGCCGCGCGTCGAGCGCGTCCACGATCCGGATTCGCCGGTGAAGGACCCGGAGCAGCAGCGCGAGATCCTCATGATTCGCCACCACTCGCTGTTCACGCCACGCGACTTCGATATCTCGCCCTACTTCGCGATCATCAAGCCAACGATCCAGGCGGGCTTCGACTACACACAGATTCCGTGGGCGGGGCCAGTGGAAGAGGCAGCGTGAATTCGTCCTGTCATCGCGGAGCGAAGCCAGCGGTCAACGGGCATCGCCTCGACGAGCGCTTCCTTCCTGCCAGGCCGGCCGCGAGCATGGCAAAGATCAATGGCAAACTGAGCGCAAGCCAGGATAGCGCATCCCATCCATCATCGCCAAGGAGCGCGGCGACGAGTCCGATGCCGCTGACCAACGCCAGCATGACCTCCGATATGCTTGGTTCCTGCGACGATGCCGGCGCGGCAAAAGCGATTGTCGTCGCCGCGACGAACACGACCAGGCGCTTCTCGCCAAGGAAATCGCAGACGCGCGCGCGTCCCTCGCCAAACTCGCACATTGCCGCCCCCGCAGCTTGAAATTGGAACGTCTATGTTTGGATGGGCTGGGTGGCTCAATCGACGTGGCGCGTCGACTTGTTTCGCTACCGCGCTGCCTAGCAGCAGAGACGGCTAAATGGAATTGATGGCACCGAAAAGGCAATTCGGGAGTGTTCGTCAGAATTGAAACATTCGAATCTGGAAAACGACGATCGAGCGTTCGTCAGTTCCATGGAACGCGGCAAGCAAAACGAGAAAAGATGAAGGGCTCAGGGGCGCATCAACTCCGAGAACACCTGCAGCCCGATCTCGCAATCCTCAAGCGCGCGGTGCGTTTGCTCGCGCTCGACGCCGAGATGCCGCGCGACCGTCTTCAGCTTGTGATTCGGCAAGCCCGGCAACTTTGCCCGCGCGATCGCGAGCGCGCAGACCGGCTTGTTGCGGAGCCGCACCTGCTGCCGCGAAGCCTCTGCGCGCAGGAAGCCCATGTCGAAGGCGACGTTGTAAGCGACAAGCGGCAGATCGCCGATGAATTCGCAGAAGCGCGGAAACGCCGTCTCGATCGGCTCGCCCTCCTCCAGCATCTCGTCGGTGATGCCGGTGAGGCGCGTGATGAAGTAGGGCAGGCGTTCCTCGATCCGGATCAGCGTCTGAAACGATCCGCAGGCAACGCCGCCCGGCGCGACCCGCAGGGCCGCGAATTCAATGATCCGGCAGCCGTGCGGCGAAAGCCCCGTGGTCTCCAGATCGAAGAACACGAACTTCGCGCCGTCCGCGGCAGCGCCAACGGCAGCCGGTTCATTCGTCGTTCTCTGCGCGACAGCCACCCGAGATTCCCCCGAATCTTCCCAATATGAATATCCGTTTATCTCCGCGCCTTGAAGCCGCCGCGACGTGGCCCTTGTGGCGTCGGCCTTGCATGTGAACAGAAACCCGCAGGAACCGGCCTGCCCTCCACGCGTTCGGAAACCCATGACAACGACCGCCCGCATCGCGGCTTTTTCGGTCGCGACATTGCTTCTGTTGGTGCCGGCCATCTGGAACGGCTTCCCGCTGCTGTTCTATGACACCGGCGCCTACCTCGGTCGCGCCTTCTCCGACACGCTCTCCCCCGGCCGCTCCGCCGTCTATGGCTTCTTCCTCGGCGCCGGGCGCTCGCCGGATTTCTGGCCGGTCGTGTTCGTGCAGTCGCTCGTCACCGCCTGGGTGGCCGCCCTGTGCCTGCGCGTGCACGGGCTCGGTGATCGTCCCCTTCTCCTGCCTGCACTCTTTGCGCTGTTTACGGTCGCCACCGGCTTGCCCTGGCTCACCGGCCAGTTGATGCCGGACGTCTTTGCCGGCCTCGCGGTGCTCGCGCTTTATCTCCTGGCCTTTCGCGCGGAGGACCTCTCGCGCTTCGAGCACTGGCTCCTGATCGGACTGATCGCCTTCAGCACAGCCAGCCACAACGCCACCCTCGCCGTGCTTGTCGTTCTGCTGGGCACCGGCACCATCGTGCATTTCCTCCGGCCGAAGCTCGTCGCCCGCCCCGCGCTCGCCCGCGTCGCAATGGCGGTCGGCCTCAGCGTCTTCATGTTGCTCACAGCGAACTTCGCCGTCACCGGGCGCATCGCCTGGACGCCGGGCGGCAGCGCCTTCGTCTTCAGCCGCCTCGTGCACGACGGCATCGTGCATCGCTTCCTCGAGGATAACTGCCCCGATCCGCGCTACGAGCTTTGCAAATACCGCGCGCATCTTCCCTATCACGCCAACGATTTCCTTTGGCATCAGGGACCGGACGGGCCGTTCGCCTTGATCGGCGGCTTCGAGAAGGGCGGCGAGGAGATGCGCGACATCACGCTGCAAAGCCTCTGGCAATATCCCGGCCTGCATCTGATGAAGGCGGTGCAGGCCACGTTCGACCAGTTGCTCGCCGTCGGCACCGGCTGGGGCATCAATTACGACGTGTGGGACGCCTACGGACACATCGAGCAACTGACGCCGGAAGCGGTGCCGGCGGCGCACGCGGCCAAGCAACGGCTCAATGCGCTGCACTTTGAGACGATCAATCTGCTGCACAAGCCGGTGGCCTGGTTCTCCATGGCCGTGCTCGCGCTCATTCTCGCAGCTTCCTGGCGGTGGCGGATTTTCACGCCGCTCACCCAATTCGCGGCCACAGTCGGCCTGGCCCTTCTCGCCAACGCGTTCGTATGCGGCGTCTTCTCCAATGCGCACGACCGCTATGGTGCACGCATGGTGTGGATTGCCACATTTTTCATCGCGGTCGCCGTCGCGCAGCTGCTGCCGACGCGGAAAACGATCCAGCCCGCAACAATCCCGCTCGACACGGGAGTGCCTGCCGCGGCCGCAACGCCGGAAGTCGTCCCGAACGAAGTGCCGGCTCGCCCGCAACAGCGGCTCCCGCTTGAGTGAGCGCTCCCGCTCAGCGAAGCAACGCATCGCTACGCTAGGCGGATCGATACCAAGCACCGAACTGTGCCGCACAACCGCCTGATCTGCGCCGCAAAAGCACGACAGGTTGGCCATTCCGGAAGCTTGGAATGGCCATTCCATGGGGCTGCGAACCCTGGCAAGAAGCATTGCGTGGGAGGTCGGCACCCGTCTGCGGCCTGTGCGCGACGGCGGGGAGACCAAGGCCGTGATCGAACGCGCCCGCGAAATGGCCGCTGCGATCCGCCCCTCGCCGCTCGCGCCATCGGCCTTCTGGAACGACCTCAATGATCAGCACCTGCGCGCGCTCGCCGCGCTCGGCATCGGCCGCTTCAAGGCCGCTCTCAATCATCAATATTTCAATTGGCTCGTGGTCGATAAGGCACACGACCAATGGCAATACCTCGCCGGGCTTTATCCGGAAATCGCCAGCACACCGGCGTTGCCGCTGCATGGCCGCGCCGCCCCGCGCGAAGGCGGGCGGCGCGTGCATCTGTTCAATCCGGCCGCACGCGCAATCTATGCCAAGCATCTCGAGATGCTCTGGCACCACACCCGCGTCACGGTCGGCGATTGTCCGTTGCAGGAACCCTTGCTCGGCGAGCCGTTCACCATCACCGTGGATGGACAGACCGTATCGCAGGACCTCGCCAACTCCTTCCGCGAATTCTCGCGCGTCATGCCTCATCTGCGTGGCGCGGACCGCCCGGTGGTGGCCGAGATCGGCGCCGGCTATGGCCGCCTCGCTTTCGTGGGCCTGCAGCGCGCGAAGCTGCGCTACTGGATTTTCGACGTACCGCCCGCGCTGGCGATTTCCGAATGGTACCTGCCCAAGGCCCTGCCGCATCTCAAGGTGCGTCGCTGGGCTCCCTTCGGCTCCTGGGACGAGATCGCCGCCGAAGCCGCGGCCGCGGACCTGTCGTTCTTCTCGATCGACCAACTCCCGCTCGTGCCGGCGGGCAGCATCACGGCCGCAGCGGCGGTTTCCAGCATCCACGAGATGACGCCGGACACCATCGCTGCATTGATGCGGATGCTCGGCGAGAAGACGCAGCGCGCGATCTACACCAAGAACTGGACCGACTGGACGAACCCGCGCGACGGCTTCAACTTCCGCTCAATCGACCTCAAGGCGCCGCAAGGTTGGCGCACCGAATTCGACCGCGTGGATGACGTCGCGCACAGCTTCACCGAGAAGCTGTTTGTCCGCGAGTAACGGCACCCGGTGGCGGACGTTGCCTCAATCCGCAACGCCGAGCTTCTTGTGCAAGCTCGTTGACGTGGTCGTGTACTGGAACACGAGCCGCCTGTCGGGATAGACGATGTGGTGCGCGGCCTGCGCCATCAGCGCCGCCTCGTGGAATCCGGAGAGAATGAGCTTCAGCTTGCCCGGATAGTTGTTGATGTCGCCGATCGCGAAGACGCCGGGCTCCGACGTCTCGAATTTCGCCGTGTCGACCGCGATGCGGTCCTCATGCAGCTTGAGTCCCCAATTCGCCACCGGCCCGAGCTTCATCGTCAGCCCGAAGAACGGCAGCACGGCGTCGCACTCGATCGGGAACGTCGAGCCATCGTCGCGCCTGGCGATCACGCGCTTGATCTGCCCGCCCTCGCCCTCCAGTGAGGCCATCTGCCCAAGCACGAAATCGATCTTCTTCTCGGCGACCAGCGCGTGCATCTTGTTGACGCTGTCGGGCGCTGCACGGAACTGGTCGCGCCGGTGCATCAAGACGACGCGCTCCGCCACCGGCGCGAGATTGAGCGTCCAGTCCAGCGCGCTGTCGCCGCCGCCGACGATCAGCACGCGCTTCCCGCGCAGGTCCTCGATCTTGCGCACGAGATAGAAGACGGACTTGCCTTCGTATTCCTCGATCCCGGGCAGGCTTGGCCGCTTCGATTCGAACGAGCCACCGCCCGCCGCGATCACCACCACCTTGCATTCGAATTCGGTATCGAAATTCGTCTTCAGCCGGAAGCCGCCGTCAACGCGCGCGAGCTCCTCGACCCGCTCGCCGAAATGAAACTCCGGTTCGAACGGCTTGATCTGCTCGAGCAACTGATCGACGAGCGCCTGGCCGTTGATCACCGGGATGCCGGGAATGTCGTAGATCGGCTTCTCGGGATAGAGCTCCGTGCACTGCCCGCCCGGCCGGCTGAGAATGTCGACAAGATGGGCGTTGATGTCGACAAGCCCAAGCTGGAACACGGCGAACAGCCCCACGGGGCCTGCTCCGATGATGACGGCGTCGGTTTTGATGGTCTGGCTCATCGCGCGCTCTATTTATCGGATTTTACTGCCATTTATTCGAAACACCGAAAATCGGCCGTGTATAGGCTCCGACATCGAAGTTCGCAATTTTGATCAATCACGCCCGGCTAGGGTTTGTCTTGATGGAGCGCAAATGATGACCAAGCCCGAAACGCTCGTCGACTATAGCCGCCGCATCGCCCGCGTGACGGAATACATCGCCGACCATCTCGACGACCCGCTCGACGTCGAAACGCTCGCGGCCGTGGCGCATTTCTCACCCTGCCATTTCCACCGCATCTACCGGGAGACGACCGGCGAGACCGTCGCCGACGCCGTCCGCCGGCTGCGCCTGCACCGCGCGGCGGTCGAGCTGATCCGCAGCGAGACGCCCCTCGTCCGCGTGGCGCGGTCGGCTGGCTACGGAACGCTCGCCGCGTTCTCCCGCGCCTTTGCCGCCGACTATGGCGTGCCGCCGGGCGCTTACCGCCTGCGCGGCAAATTGATGCCGCCGAAACCCCACCGCAAGGAGGAGACGCTGCACATGTATGAAGTGACGATCGAACCCTTCGAGGGCGTGCGCCTTGCTGCCGTCCCCCATCGCGGCGATTATCAGGAGATCGGCCGCGCGTTCGACCGCATCTTCGCCTGGGCCGCGCCGCGCGGATTGCTCGGCCCGGCGACCCGCTCGATCGGCATCTATTATGACGACCCGCAGACGATTCCGCACAAGGATCTCCGCTCGGATGCCGGCATCGTCATCACGGATGCCGTCGCGCCGGACGGCGAAATGCGTCTGATCGAGATCCCCCCGCTTCTTTGCGCGAGCGTCGTGCACAAGGGACCTTATGCCGAGCTCGAACGGCCGTATCGCTATCTGTTCCGCGAATGGCTGCCGAAGAGCGGGCGCGATCCCGCAAATCATCCCTGCTTCGAGGAATATCTCAACAACCCGCGCGAACTTCCGCCGTCGGAGTGGAAGACCCGCATCTATCTGCCGGTGCTGCCATGAAAATCGTCGACACGTATCCCTTGATCACGACTTCGAGTCTTCACGCCGCGCGCGACTTCTATGTCACGCATTTCGGCATGGATGTGATCTTCGAGGCGAGCTGGGTGGTCATGCTCGGCAACGGCGAGCGCGGCAACATCGGCCTCGGCCTCATGCGCGCCGATCACCCGACCAATCCGCCCGGCCCGGAAATCTTCGACGGCAAGGGCATGGTCGTGACAATCCAGGTTGAGGATGCCGCGCAAGCGCTTGCTTCGCTGAAGCAAACCGGCGCGCCGATCATCTACGACCTGCACAATGAACCATGGGGCCAGCGCCGCTTCATGACGCGCGACCCCGGCGGCATGCTCATCGATGTCGTCGAGCAGACCGAGCCTGCGCCGGGCTATTGGGACAAATATCTTCCCGCCTAGATCGCACAGCCCCGGCCAGCACGCGACCTTACAACATCCATTCTTACCTTTTGACACGGGTCAACGCGCACAGTCCGCTCCCCGTGCCCTATTGGCGTCCTATCGCAGGCAAGGAGATAGCATTATGTCCGGCAAGCTGCGCGACCGGGTCGCAATCACAGGCATCGGCTGTTCCCGCTTCGGCGATCTTCTTGAGACACCGGAACTCAAGGGAATGAGCATTCAGGAACTGACGGCGAGCGCCGTGAAAGAGGCGCTCGACGACGCGGGGCTCTGCGGCCAGGACGTGGACGCGGTCTTCGCCGGCAACGCCATGGTCCACAGCTCGCAGGTGCCCGGCACCTATTCCCAGCTCGCCAAATGGACCGGCACGCAGTTCAAGGCCGGCGTGCATTTCGAGGCGCAGTGCTCGACCACGAATGTCGGAGCGTCGCTTGCCGCCATGGCGATCGCGGCGGGCGTCTATGACACGGTGCTCGTCTTCGGCCTGGAAACCACGCGCACCAAGGTGAAGGGATTCAGCCCCTACGAGCGCGAGCCGCTCGCGCATCAGCAGACCTGGCTCTGGACCGATATGGCCGTCAACCAGGCTTACGGCGTGCCGCAGGGCTACGACATCTTCTCCACCTATAATGGTCTCGTCGCGCTCGGCTATTGCCGCAAGTACGGCATCTCCGTCGAGGACTATGACCGCGGCATGTTCGAGATCTGCCGCACCCGCCGCCTGCACGGCTCGATGAATCCCAAGGCGAACATACAGGAGACCCTCGAGGACAAGGCGAGGCGCAATGGCTTTTCCGACCCCTTCGAGTACTGGCGCTCGGAGGAGCACAATCCATTCGTCGCCTGGCCGTCGCGCCTGCTCAGCCTCGTCACCACGGCCGATGGGGCGTCGGCGATGGTGCTGACGCGCGCCGACCTGGCCAAGAGCGGCAAGTCGCAACCCGTCGAGCTCAAAGGCATCGGCATCAGCTACAGCGACTTGCCCTGGTACGGAGAGGACCCCACTGACTGGGAGTTCGACCGGCGCGCCACCGATCAGGCCCTCGACATGGCCGGGATCAAGCCAGCAGACATCGACTATCTGCATACGCACGACTGCTCGCACATCTCCGGCGTCTGCACCGCGGAGATGATCGGCTATCTCGAGCCGGGCACGATGCTCGCCGCTGCGCGCGACGGCCGCCTGCGTTTCGACGGCGACCGGCCGATGTCCACCCACGGCGGACGGCACGCTTTCGGCCACGCCTGGGGCGCGAGCGCGGGCACCGACACCTACGAAGCCGTCCTGCAGATGCGCGGCAAAGCCGGCTCACGCCAGATTCCCAAGCCGCCCCGGATATCAGTCATCCACACCCATGGCTACGCCATGATCGGCACCGTGATCGTTTTGGAGGGAATGTGAGATGCAGATCAGCAACGTACGGCCGAACACCATCGAATGGTATTATGAAGGACTGAAGGAAGGTGCATTGCGCGGCGTGAAGTGCGTCGCCTGCGGCAAGCTGACGGTCCCGCCGACCGGCTGCTGCGAGCATTGCGGCTCATGGGAGGTGGAAAACGAGGAGTTGAGCGGCGAAGGCACGCTTCTCTTCGCCACGCATAATATCACGCCCGCGTGCCATCCGCGCTTCGAGAAGATCGCGCCCTATGTGTACGGCCATGTCCGACTGAAGGAGGGCAACATCGTTCAGGCGATCATTCTCGGCGTAAAAGCGGCTCCAAAGGAGCTGCGCGCGCTGTTCGAGCGCGGCCCCGTGCCGGTTAAGGCCGAGACACTGCAGACAGACGATCTCCCCGTGCTCGCCTTCCGCCTAGCCGCATAGCGGCACCGTCTTTTCCGTTGCGGAGGAGCTCGCGTTCCGTGCTCTCAGCCCTGCTGCGCGGGCGTATGCACCACGAGCCCGTCGAGCTCGTCCGTCACCTTGATCTGGCAAGAGAGCCGCGAAGTCGGCCGCACGTCGAAGGCGAAGTCGAGCATGTCTTCTTCCATCGCCGACGGCGGGCCCACCTTCTCCTTCCAGGCCTCATCGACGTGGACGTGACAGGTCGCGCACGAACAGGCGCCGCCGCATTCGGCGACGATCCCGGGGATGTTGTTGCGGATCGCCGTTTCCATGACGGTCGCGCCGATGTCGGCATCGACGGTCCGTGTGGTCCCGTCGTGTTCGATGTACGTGATCTTCGGCATTGGCTCGTTTGGAAGAATTGCAGGGAGGGCTCGCGCCGCACCCTATATAGGCGGGCGGCGCGAAATGCGAGCCTTGATCGGGTTCAGCCGCGCTCAATCGCGCAGCAAGAGCCCTGCGATCGCCAGTCGCACCACGGAAACCAGCGTGGACAGATGCGCGAGCGCGCCGGGAAATTCGTCCGGGTCGCCGGCTACGGCCTCGAGCTGCGCCGCGGCTTCGGCAACGGCGGCCGCACCGATGCCGAGCGCCGCCCCCTTCAGACCGTGCGCGGCCTCGCGCCGCGTTCGCGCATCGGCCGCGCCCGCGATCTCCGCGAGCAGCTTCTCGGCGTGCCCCGAAAAAAGGGAGAGCACCTCGCGCGCGAGCGCCGCATCTCCGAGCGTCGCCCGCTCCAGGACGGCGAGGTCGATCGGCGGCTTGGATACGTCCGCCTCCGCCACCCTGATGTTCGTCGCCCGGCCCGGCATGTCTTGTCCCTGTCCTGTGCCTGAACCTGATGCTGGCACGCCGCCAGTAAATGGAGCCTCAAACGTCCAACCCAAGGGGTCGGAACCCGAGTTCCGGGGGGCGGGCTGTTGCGGCGAAAACGGGCTCCATGCGCCCCCGAATTTGCCCCATTTCTGGACAATTCCCTCCCCAGAGCCTTTGGCAAGCCTTGTTGTGCCTTGATCCCCATGGTCAACAAGACGTTAACGATGTTTGGAAAGCGGTAGGGATCGCCGTTCCCCGCGGCGCCCGCCCGGTTTAGGATGTCGGCGCGGTGGACGGGTGTCCCGGTGTTCTGGCGTTCAAGGGCCGGCGTGCCGCGGATACAGAAAACAAGTGATGCGGACGGCAGCCGCCTCGGGCCCCTGACCCGGGTGAGATGCCGTCTGTTGGTTTAACGCGGCAGCTCCGGCTGTCCGAGTTCAGGCGTACGCCTGGAGGCGCGGTCGACATGGCAAAGACTCCCAGAAAAACCCAAGACCCGACGCAGGCGGCATTGTCCGCGATCGAAGAAGCATTGCAGATCGGCGAAGACAGCCCCACTGCCGAAGTCGCAATGCCCGAAGATCGGCGCCCTCCGGCATCTCTGCCGCAAGGCCCCGTCATGGACGAGCCGGTCGCGCCGCGCCGCCGTCCTGCGCGCCGCATCGAACGCTACGCGCCGTCCGCCGCCAACGACGATCGCCAGACCGTCGGCCAGATCCTGCAGGCGCTGCACGGCCGTCCGCCGCGGATGCCCTACTACGTCGCCGGTATCGCCTCGGCCTGGTGGGTGGTGATGGCGGTCATCATCGGCTACTCGCGCAGCTATCAGGACATCGCGCAGACGGCCGGCCTCCTCGATCTCTTCGACCTTCCCTATTTCTGGCTGTTCGCCGCGACGGTCGTGCTGCCGCCGCTGCTCTTCTTCGGATTCGCCGGCATGGTCCGCCGCACGCAGGAAATGCGGCTCGTCTCCCGCGCCATGACCGAAGTGACCTTGCGCCTCGCCGAGCCGGAGGGCGTCTCCACCGACGCCATCGTCAGCGTGAGCCAGGCGATCCGCCGCGAGGTCGCCGCCCTCGGCGACGGCATCGAGCGCGCGATCGCCCGCGCGTCCGAACTCGAGACCATGGTGCGCAACGAAGTGGCGACGCTCGAGCGCGCCTACGACGAGAACGAGCTGCGCGTCCGCGCGCTCGTCGACGAATTGCAGAGCGAGCGCGACGCGATCGTCTCCCACGGCACCCGCCTGCGCGAAGCGATCAGCGGCGCCCACGAATCCTTCAGTCTCGACGTCGAAGGCGTTGCAAACCGAATCGACGCGACACTCACCGAGGCGACCAACCGCATCAACGCATCGCTCAACGAGTCGAGCACCAATCTCACCGACACCTTCATTACCCAGGCCGAGACCGCCCGCAGCCAGATCACGGCGGCGACCGAGAGCGTGCTCGATGCATTCGTGACCCAAGCCGACACCGCCCGCGGCCAGATCACCGCGGCGACCGAGGGCGCGCTCGAAGCCTTCACCGCCCGCGGCACCGAGATGGCCGACCGCATGGCGCAGGTCGGGATCGAGGTTGCCAACGCGCTCGAGTCGCGCGCCGCCCGCCTCACCGAAGGCATGAACGCCTCCACCGAGAAGATCACCGAGGGCATGAACTTCTCCATGGAGAAACTCACCGAGGCGATCGTCACCAAGGGCAACGAGGTCCACGATCTCCTGGTCTCGCGGCTCGGTGCGAGCGAGGAGAACCTCCACCGCACCGGCAACGAGATCGCCGACCGCATCGTGGCCGAGAACGCCGCCCTCTCCCGCCGCCTGACCGAGGGCCTGCAGGAGTTCGACAACACCGTGAAGGTGCATGGCTCCGAGCTCGTCGCGCAGGTCACGCAGAGCGTCGACAGCCTCGTCCAGCACAGCAGCACCACGATCGCCAATCTCAGCGATCACACGGCCACCGCGCTCGCGAACCTCGACGACCGCATTGACGGCAAGATGCGCGAGACCGCCGAAGCGATCGACAACCGCATCCAGCGCATCGAGCAGACGATCGACACCCGTACCCAGCAGCTCAACGAGACGCTCGCGGGCCGCACGCTCGAGCTCGCGCGCACGATCTCCGACGGCTCCAAGGTCGCGAGCGAAGCGGTCGACAAGACGATCGCCGGCATGGGCGAATACTTCGGCGCCAAGGCGAAGGAAATCGCCACCACGATTTCCGAACGCGCCGAGGCGGTCGACCAGATGCTCGGCAAGCGCGCGCTGGAGATGACCGAGAATATCGACAGCCACGTCAAGCGCTTCGAGGATCAGGTCTCGAACCGTCTGGTCGGCATCACGGAGTCGATCGAGACGCGCGGCGTGGCGCTTACCGACATGCTGGTCGGCAGGCTCGACAGCGCCTCCTCGTCCCTCGTCGGCAAAGCCGAGGAAATCTCAACGTCGTTGGTCAGCAGGATCGACGCGGCCTCGACGTCCCTCGTCAGCAAGACCGACGGGATCTCGACATCGCTGGTCAGCAAGCTCGAGGAAGCGTCGGCGGCGCTCGTCGCCAGGACCGAGGGCCTGACCAGAAGCCTGCAGGATGGCGCAACCGAGGTCGAGCGCACGTTCGCCGACCTCAGCGAACAGATCAACAAGACGCTGGTCGAGCGCACCGGCGAGACCGTCCGCGGCTTCGCCGAGCAGACGCACCAGATCGCCGCGACCCACGAGACGCTGCGCGAGAACGTCGTCGGCTCGCTCGACAAGCTGATCGAGGCGAACCGGTTGTTCAAGCAGCTTCTGCAGGGCGTCAGCGAGAGCCTCGAGCCGCTCGAATCCGCCATGTCCCGCCGCGTCGACAGCCTCAAGGGCGCGCTGGAGAACACCATCAGCTCCACCCGCGGCAGCGTCGAATGGATCGACAACCAGATGAACGACCTGCGCTCCATCTCGAACGGGGTGCTGCGTGACCTCTCCACCGTCACCCAGCGCTTCGAGGGCCAGGGCCGCTACATCGCCTCCCTTGCCGAAACGCTCAGCGAGACGCACGGCCGCATCGACCAGTCGCTCGAGGAGCGCCGGCAGGCGATCGACAGCATCGTCCACATGCTGGTCGACCGCACCGCCGCGATCGAGGAAAACTTCGGCGACCGTTCGGAGCAGATCGGCGAGCGCCTCGCCGCCTTCAACCGCCTGCTGCAGGAGCAGCTTGCCGCGGCGGAGGAACGCGCGCAGGAGATCGCCCGCCACATCGTCGACTCCACCAACCAGATCTCGCAGACGATCGGCAAGCAGCACGAGGTGATCCGCCTCGGCTACTCGGAGGAGCGCGGTCGCACCGCGTCCGCCCTGAAGTCGACCTACGAAGAAGCCATGCAGGAAATGAAGCAGATGTTCGCCGACCTGCAGGAGCGCTTCACGGACACCGCCCGCGAGGTGCGCGAGGTATCGAGCGAGGTGCAGCGCGCGCTCGACCAGACCCGTCTCGAGATCAAGCGCGGCGTGCTCGAGTTGCCGCACGAGACGCGCGAGAACGCCGAAGCCATGCGCCGCGTCGTCTCCGATCAGCTCAAGGCGCTCGCCGAGTTGAACGAGATCGTCACCCGCCACGCGCGCGAGATGGACGTGATCGAACCGAACCGCGCCTATCGCGGCGACGAGGCGCTCGCCGTCGGCGGCGGCGCCCGCTACGCCCGCAGCGAGACCGCGTCCGTCACCGAAATGCCGGTGCGCCCGCGTGCCGCCGCGCCGCGCGGCGAGCCGATCGAGTTCCGCCGCCCGCCGCGGCGTGAGCCCGAGGCGCAGCGCCTTGCCCTGCGCGAGACGCCGGCCCGTACGAGACGCAAGCCGCGCGAGGAAGAAGAGAACGGCCACGGATGGCTGGCCGATCTCCGCTCGCGTGCCGAAGAGCACGAGGACGACACCGCGAACACGATCGAATCCCTCGACTCGCTCTCGCTCGACATCGCCCGCATGATCGACCACGACACCGCGGTCGAGTTGTGGGACCGCCACCAGCGCGGTGAACGCGGCGTGTTCAGCCGCCGGCTCTACACGCCGGAAGGCCAGAAGACGTTCGAGGAGATCCGTCGCCGCTACCGCAAGAACGACGACTTCCGCGAGACCGTCGACCGCTACATCGACGAGTTCGAGCGGCTCCTGGAGCAAGTGTCGCGCGACGACCGCGGACAGGTCCTGTCCAAGACCTACCTCACGTCGGACACGGGCAAGGTTTATACCCTCCTCGCCCACGCCGCCGCGCGGCTGAATTGACGAACGATCGCAACGCGATCGTTCGTCATCCCGACAGGCGAGCACGCTTCAGCACCAGGGCGCGGTAACTTAGATGGCGCCTCTCGGCGTCATTGCGAGCGAAGCGAAGCAATCCAGCCAGCATGAAACTGGATTGCTTCGGCGCTCCACGCCTCGCAATGACGGCAACAGACGAATCGACCTGACCTCACGCCATTCTAGAAATACGCAATCAACCGCCCGAGCGACGGCACCATCAGCCAGATCGCGATCGAGGCGACGATCTGCGCGCGTCCGACACCGGGCGCATCCGCATCCCATGACTTGAGCCGTCCGCGCCACCAGCGGCGGAAGAAGATCGCGTTCGCGATTCCGATCGCGACGAGCGCGAGCTTCCATTGCAGAAGCGTATTGCCCACAAGCGGCCCCGCGTCCGCGATGAACAGGATGAGGCCACCCGGCACCAGCAGCAGAATGCCGGCGATCGCGACGGGCGTCAGCAGCTTCGATGCGCTCTCGACCGACACATGCGCCCTCGCGAAGCCGAGCATGCGGCAATCGAGCGCCAGGATCGACCCGACAAGCAACGCGACGCCGAGCACGTGCAGCACGTTGCCGAAGGGATAAAGCCACACCGAATGGCGGATCGAGATGCCGAGCGACGAATCCTGTAGCGCCACCGCCCATTGCGGCCAGTGCTCGCTCCCCTCCATCAGCGCATCTCGATGACGCGAGTGCCGACGCTCACGCGCTCCGCGCGCATCTCGTTCTTGCGTACGGTGCTGGGATAGCCCTCGGCTTTGATCCGGTTGCCAACCTTGAGGTCGTCGCGCGAAAGCCCGCGCGTCTGCATGCGCGACGGCGGCGCGAGCGTCACCGTCCAGCGGCCGCCCTCGCCTTCGAGCTCGACCTCGCCGTGCGGGAATTCGTAGCTCGATTGCAGGATCGGACCGTCGAGCACGACGGTCTTGCTTGCATCATAGGTGCCCCAACCGTGGTGAGCCACCGCCGTCCCCGCCGCCAACACCACGCCAGCGAGAATGCCGCCTCGGATCATCCGCATGAACCTGCTCCTCGGGTTCGCGCCCGCAAGCAAACTGTATCACGCCGGCAATGTCGGGGATGCCAATAACGCGCTTTTGACCGACGCCGACGGGCAGATCGCGCTGCTCATTCCGGCGCAAGCCGGAATCCAGATCTAAATCCGCGCCGTGGTCCACCCCACGAGATCGATCAGCACCGTGCCGAAGGCATGGTTGATCGCGGCCGTTGCCGACGGGCCGTCGACCGACGCGGCCTCGGCGCGACTGCTGAAAATCTGCGTCGCAACCACCCGCCCGTTGCGGGCATTCACAAGCCGGACGGAAATCTCCACGTACGCCTGCGGATTCGGCATGATCTGCAAGCCGAACTCGCGCACTTCGGTATCCAGCTTGTAGGTCGCCTGCAGCTTCTCGCCTTCCCGCGAAACTGCGCGTACGCGCTTGCTGTTCTCGAACGCCTCGATGATGCGCGC
>Ga0180222_1000586_pt1 | contig 50604 bp, 44 predicted proteins | sample eDN5th37CKraftOP_FD_151336 | JGI IMG/M metagenome (GOLD analysis project Ga0180222, IMG submission 151336) | Enriched Organic Plus compost microbial communities from Emeryville, California, USA - eDNA 5th pass 37_C Kraft OP (version 2) (version 2) ...
TTGCGCAGCGCGATCGGGCCGCGGTCGCGCTTGACGAACACGTGCTCGAACTTGCGGGAGAACCAGCCGTAGAAGGGAATGAGGGTCAGCTCCCACTTCATCACCATCGCCGGGTCGCCGAAGATGGGAATGAGGGCGAAGGTGTCCCACGCCGACTGGTGCTTGGATGCGACGAGATAGGGTGCGGGTGGCAGCTTCTCGGTGCCGCGCACCTCCATTCTCGTGCCGACGATCCAGCGCAGCAGCCACAGCGAGAACAGAGCGTGCGCCTTGAGGCCCATCATCGCATAGCGGCGCGGGCCTAGCATGAGGAACGAGCCGCCGACGACGAAGACGGCGGTGCCGGCATAGAACGCCAGCGCGAAGATGAGCGACCGGATGAGGGCGAGCGACAAGGTCAGAATATCCCGGCGGCGGAGTTATGTGCCGGCCCTTCGGCGACGGAGCTGGGCGCCGCGGAACGGATGAGACGGGCTACCGTCAGATGCGCCGCGCGGGGCAGGAACTTGAGGTATTCCGATATCAGCGTGCGCGTGACGGACGCGTGCAGCCACCAGCGTGTCGGCGGGAAGTTATTCGGCACCACCGGATGGGGAATGAGCTCGGTATCGGGTAGGGCGAGCGACAGCTCGGCGAGGCTGCGCGGCATGTGATAGCTCGCGGTGACGACGATCAGACTGTCGTAGCCGTGGCTCTTCGCCCACGTGCGTGTCTCGTGGGCGTTGCCGACGGTGTCGAGCGCTACGTAATCGATGTCGACGCAGCAATCGAACTTGTCCTCGGGCAGGCCGGAGATCTCGAGGAGAGCTTTTTTGCCGGTGCGGCGATAGACGCCGGAGATCAGCATCCGCTCGGCGCGGCCCTCATCGAGCAGGCGGGCGCCTTCGGCAATGCGGCGGCCTTCGCCGGTCAAAACGACAATGCCGTCGGCGTGGGGATTGTTGTCGGCTGGAAGACGGGTGACGACGCTGGCGAAGACAACAAACCCCAGGGCCAGCAGCGAAATCGTCGCTGCTGCGCAGAAAACCAGAATTCGCCGCAAGCTGCTCATCGCAAGGGCTTTGCCTACGCCTTCTCATGCCTGAAGCCGCCCACGCCGCGGAGCGTCGGCGCACACTAGCCGATTTGTTCCCCGTTGTGACAGGGGCTTTGAGGCACGCGAAAAATGCCGGCGAAATGGTGGCGTTGCTGCACTGCGCCAGGGTGCGCTGGCGTCGAACGAATGTGGAATCGGATCGGGGAATCAGGCCTTGGAATTGAGGATCCGGAACACGCCGAAGCGCGACGTGAGCATACACAACGCGGAAATGATGATGACCACCACGCCCAGCAGCGCATAGCCCAGGATGTCGAGCCCGCCAGTGCCGATGAGACGGTGCATCTCGGCCGTCGTGGTGGCGCCGCCTCCCAATACCTCCATCACCAGCGGCATGGTGAGAAAGACCACCATGGCGGACACGGCGCCGACGAGGCCGGCGCGGATACCGAGGCGCAGGAAGTGGCGCTCGAACTCGCGGGCGATATAGCGATCGGTGGCGCCGACGAAATGCAGCACCTCGACGATCTCGCGGTTGGAGGCGAGTGCCGACCGGGTGGCGGAAACGATGATGGCTATGGTGGCTGCGGCAACCAGAAGGAAGATGGCGAACCCACCGAGCGCGAACGAACGGGTCACGGTGCGGATCTGCTTCTGCCAGCGGCGGTGATCGTCCAGCACGGAGGAGGGGAAGCGCTTCGTCAGCTCAGGGCGCAGGGCGTCGATATCGGGCGGCCCGCCGCGATCGAGCTCGACGGCGATGAGGCGCGGGACGGGCAGGGCGCTCAATGCGTCGGACTGGCCGAGCCAGGGCTCCAGCAACTTCGTCGAGGCTTCGAGGCTGAGGGCATTGGCGCGCGCAATGCCTGTTTTGCTGCGCAGGAAGTCTTCTGCGTCCCGCAGCGTCTTCTCCATGTCCATGCCGTCGCGCGGCTCGATCTGGACCGTCACCTCGCTGGCGATGTCCTTCAGCCAGGCGTTCGCCGACTGGTTGATCATGTAGACGGCGGCCGCGGTGAGGCAGGCGAGGAAGCACATGATCGCGATGACGAGCGTCAGCGAGCGGCCGGTGACCGAATCGGGCGGTACGACGGGTGTGCTCGAGGCTTCGTGCTTGGGCTTGCGGCCGCGCACGGGCGCGAATCTGCGCGCGGGCGTTTCATCGAGCGGGCCGGTGGTGTGGGGCACGTCATAGCCCGCGTGCGTGCTCGGCCCGGACGGTCCCGTCAACACGGTGTCGTAGAGTTCGAAATCGGCCGTCTGCGGCGCGTTTCGATCCCGACGCCCGGTTGGCCTGTCATACGATCCGGACATGGCCGTCGTGCAGCTCCAGCCGCGGCGCCTTGAACTGCCGCATGAGTTGATGGTCATGGGTGGCGATCAGCACCGAGGTGCCGAGCCGGTTCAATTCGATGAAAAGCCGTAGCAAACGCCGCGCCATCTGCGGGTCGACGTTGCCGGTGGGCTCGTCGGCGAGCAGCAGCTCCGGCTTGCCGATGACGGCGCGCGCGATGGCCGCGCGCTGCTTCTCACCGCCGGAGAGGATCGAGGGATAGGCGTGCATGCGGTCGCCGAGGCCGACCCACTGCAATAAATCCGTGACATCCTCGCGGTAGTCGGCAAGGCGTTTGCCCACGACGCGCAGCGGAAGGGCGACATTCTCCCAGGTGGTGAGATGGTCGAGCAGCCGGAAGTCCTGAAAGACGATGCCGATGCGCCGGCGCAGCTGGGCGCGCTTGGCGGTCGAGATGCGGCTCACGTCTTGGTTAAAGAGATGGATCTGACCGCGCGTGGGATGCCGCGACATGAACAGCAGTCGCAACAGCGACGTCTTGCCCGCGCCCGATGGGCCCGTGAGGAAGTGGAACGACCCGGGCCGCAGATGGAAATTCACCTCCGAGAGAATGTCCGGCCCCTGCTCGTAGGCAAGGGCGATGTTCGAGAGACGAATCACGGGTTTCAGCCAGCCGTTTGCAGCAAGGGGCGTCGGGCTCCCAGGTCGACGGAATACGCGGGACGAGGGATCAATCGGGTACGAATGTGGCGGGTTCGTGTGCAGAGGGCTGCGCATTCGCGCTAAGAAACGTTATGGCGGTATTGCCGCGGGGATGCAATGTCCTGCTATCCTTGCCCGAAACGAGGCCGATGCGGTGGGGATAGCACCTATGAGCGATACGACGAGGACTGGCGGTACCGAGCTTGAAGTCATCTTCACGCCCGAGGCCATAGCCACGCGCCTCGACGAGCTTGCACGGGCGATTGCCGACGCCCGGCTGGAGAACCTGCTCGTCGTCGCGGTGCTGAAGGGCAGCTTCGTGTTCGCCGCCGACCTCATCCGGGCGCTGCACCGCGTGGGGCTGACGCCGGAAGTCGATTTCATGACGTTGTCGAGCTACAAGAAGGCGCGCATCTCCTCGGGCCAGGTGTCGATCCTGCGCGACATGGACCTGGACGTACGCGGGCGCAACGTTCTCATCATCGACGATGTGCTCGACTCGGGCCGTACGCTCGCGTTCGCCAAGGATCTCCTGGCCGCTCGCGGGGCTGCCTCCATCCGCACGTGCGTGCTGCTCGACAAACAATTGCCGCGCGCGGTCAATCTTGAGCCCGATTACTATGCCTTCCTGTGTCCGAACGAGTTCGTTGTCGGCTACGGCATGGACGTTGCGCACCGCTATCGCGAGCTTCCGTTCGTCGGCCGTGTGGTGCGCCAATAGACGGGGAGACAATCATGGCCCGCATTCTGCTCGCCGACGACGATGCGTCGACGCGTGATCTCGTGCGCCGTGCGCTGGAGGCCGACGGACACAGCGTCCACATCACGCAGGACGGCAGCGAGGCGCTCGAATGCGTCGAAAGCGGCGTGCAGAAGTTCGACGTGCTGGTGAGCGATGTCGAGATGCCGCTGCTCGATGGCATCGCGCTCGCCCAGCGTGCGCTGAAGCAGCAGAGCCTGCGCGTGCTGCTGATGTCGGGCTTTGCCGAGCAGCTCGAGCGCGCGAAGTCGCTCGAATGCGCGCAGCTTGCGGTGCTGTCGAAGCCGTTCAGCCTGGAGGCTGTGCGCGCGAGCGTACGCCGGCTGTTGGGCTGACTGTTACGCGCTCTGATCAAGCGCGTTTTATCACTCCCCGGTCTTCGGCGCGCTGTTGAGCGTGCTCGTATCGAATGGATGCCGGAAGGCTCCCGCGAGATCTAGAGCCGTTCCGGTTTAGGTGGAAACGCAGAACGCCTCTAGACCATTGTTTGGTCGTGCTTCTGATCGGAAAACCGGTTCCCACTTTTCCGGAAGCACTCTAGCGCTTACCTGACGATGATCTGATCGCAATTGGGGCCGGTCAGGCCCGAGGGGCAAACCTTGTTGGGCGATGGGCCTGGATTTGCCGGGCCCGAAGGGCGCCGGCAACGGCCTGCAACATAGCGCGTGCCTGATGGGCAGCGACAGTGTGGGGGCCGTCCGATGCGGCCTCCCGAACAGGTTCGCGGGCCCGTACTGGGTTGCGTCGCCGAGCCCGGTGTCTGCTGCGTCGCCGGCCGCACGCATCTGCCGTTCTCAAATCTCGTGCCGGCCGGGCAGCAGTTGGGTGGCGTGCCGACCGGGCGGTCGCCCGAGCACCTGGTCGGTCCGCTGGCGCTGCCGGGCTGCACACCATTGGCGCCGCCGCCACCCGCACGGCACTTGCCGTCGCTGAAGGACGTCCCTCGCGGACAGCAGTTGGGATAGGTGCCCACGGGACGGTCGCCCGAGCACCTGGTCGGTCCGCTGGCGCTGCCGGGCTGCACACCATTGGCGCCGCCGCCACCCGCGCGGCACTTGCCGTCGCTGAAGGATGTCCCTCGCGGACAGCAGTTGGGATAGGTGCCCACGGGACGGTCGCCCGAACATCTGGGCGGTCCGCTGGGGCTGCCGGGCTGCACACCGTTGGCGCCGCCGCTGCCACCTGTGCGGCACTTGCCGCCGCTGAAGGACGTGCCCTGCGGACAGCAGTTGGGGTAGGTGCCGATTGGACGGTCGCCCGAACATCTGAGCGGTCCGCTGGGGCTGCTGGGCTGCACGCCGTTGGCGCCGCCGCCGCCCGCACGGCACTTGCCGTCGCTGAAGAACGTCCCCCGCGGGCAGCAGTTGGGATAGGTGCCGACGGGCCGGTCGCCTGAGCACACCGGGCTCGACGTTGTCCGCTTTGGTGCACGGCAGGCGCCGCCGTCAAATGCCGTGCCCACCGGACAGCAATTGGGCGGCGTGCCCACCGGGCGGTCGCTCGGGCATGTGGGGATCGACGTCTTGCCGGAGGCAGCGCCGCTGGTGCCGGCGGAAGTGCTGCTGAACCTGCGGCAGGAGCGGCCTGTCCAGCGTTCTCCCGGTTTGCAGCGGCACGTGCCGCCGATCAGCACCATGCCACGGGAGCAGGTTGTCGCCGCCGGATTCGCGCGGAACGATTGCGAGCACGCCGGTGGCTTCTGGACGTTCTGGGTGAGCACCCCGGAGTCGTTGCCGCCCGGTTTATAGCGGCACACCCAATGGGTTTCGTAGCTCTCTTTGCCGTTTGCGTCCTTTATCGGGTTGCAATTGCCGTCCTTGATGGGGCACCTGGCGCGGCCGCAGCCGACCTCTGTCGTGGATTTCCACACGAGCTGCGTGAAATGCCCGTTGACGCCCGACCCTGCCGGGGGCGGGAGACAGTTCGTCTTGAAGCCGCCCACGATTACGGGCTTCTTGAAATCGAAAAGATCCTTCTCGCAGGCCCAGGTGTCGTTGAAGGCTTGCCGGTCGGTTCCGGCCGGATATTTGTCCGGGACGACACTCCTGGCGGCCAGGTTCTCCCCGATGCCCGCTGGATTGCCGTGGCCGCATTTGCATTCTTCGGCGTAGCTCTTTGCCTGGGCGGCTAGATCGCAGCTCCATTTGAGCGGGGTCCCGCAATATTGCGCCCGCAGCTCGTTGTGTGCGTTGAGCATGTCGGCCCAGTCGTTCGGCACACCGGAGCATGTGCCCCCGCTGCCGCTACCGTCGCCGCCACTGCTTCCGGCACTGCCTCCGGCAGCTTTGGCCTTCCTTTTGCGGCAGGCGATAATGCGGTGCGTGCGCGCCATCCCTTCCTTGACGGTCAGCCCAGCATCCGACCAACTCAGACCCATGCACCAGCTGTAGTGCGCGGAGCCGTCTGAGGTCCAACGTGGCCCCGTATACCCGCACCGCAGCCTCCTGTTGGTTCGCGCCGCAGCAACAGCGGCGTTCTTGTACTTGTTGCAATAGGCCGCTCGGTCCTTGCAGGCTTGAACGTCCTGATTGCGCAACCACTCGGCGTGGGCTTCGCTCTGCGTGCGGGCTCGTTTCTGCTCGAGACAATACAGAAACTGCGTGCCTTCGTCGGTGGACCAAATGCTGCGCGTATCCTCGGGGATCCGGCACTCCCTCTTCCGCATCTCCTCGATACTTTGCATCGCGGTCCGCGCGTAGTAGCTGCAGGACTGGTGCATTTCAGGGGTGTCGGTCCTGGCGCTGACCGTTTCGGAGACGTTCTTGGAAACGCATCCTTCCCGGCCGCCTTCCGTACGGGCGCGGATGGAGAAGAAGTACTCTTTGTCCGGTTCCAAGCCATAGAACTCGAGGTAGTTCCTGTTGGTGGCGCCGCCGACGATGTCGGGCGCTTCCTTGACCGGCCGCCCGCGGCTGTCGCGGATGTAGATGTCATAGTGCCCGACATTGCTGGACCACTGCAGCATGATGCCGCCGGAGCCGAGAGAGTTCGCGCGCAACGAATGGGGCGCAGGGGGGCGCTCGTCGTCATCGCAGCCGGCGGCGAGAGGTGTCGCGGCGGCGATGCCGAGGAAGGCGAGTACGACGATTTGCGTCAGCGTCGGACGCATCCAGCGCCAAGTGCGCTCGCTCCCGCTTTGCTGCCCCGTTCCAAGTCCGGACGCCATCGAGATTTCCCAGGGACGGTCCAGGCGTTCGCCTGCATCGGTCAGGATGCCCCAGGGCGCAGGGTGCCCGCATCCTCCGATCGGATGAGCGCCGGGCGGACACTGCGAAAGGCAAGCGATGTTTGGCAGGCGCGGCAAGGTTGATTTCTTGCGCGAAGTCCGGCTGAGGCCAGCCGGCAGACGCGCGCGTCATCGCAGGCCATTACGGCGGAGGGGCGGATGTTCGAGAGCGAATGGGGGGATCGGGTTCGTAGGCGGCGGCGCCGCGTTCAGCCGCCACCGCCCGGAGGTACCGTAGTCGCGGACATCAACCGCCGGTCACACTCATGTGGCGGGCAACGGCGGGACGGTTCGCGCGGCGGTCGATGACGAAGTCATGGCCCTTCGGCTTCAGCAGCATCGCCTCGTCGATGGCGGCGTTGAGCGCAGCATCGGAGGGACCGGCGCGGAGCGGCTCGCGCAGGTCGACGGCATCCTCCTGACCGAGGCACATATAGAGCGTGCCGGTGCAGGTGAGGCGCACGCGGTTGCAGCTTTCGCAGAAGTTGTGCGTCATCGGCGTGATGAAGCCGAGCCGTCCGCCGGTTTCCTTCACGCGCACGTAGCGCGCCGGACCGCCGGTGTTGAGCGGGATGTCCTCCAGCGTCCAACGGTCGAGCAGGCGCGCGCGCACGATGGATAGCGGCAGATACTGGTCGAGGCGGCCGCCGTCGATCTCGCCGAGCGGCATCGTTTCGATGAGGGTCAGGTCGTAGCCGCGTCCATGTGCGAAGCCGATGAGGTCGTCGATCTCGTCCTCGTTGGTGCCCTTGAGCGCCACGGCGTTGATCTTGACCTTGAGACCGGCGGCATCGGCTGCTTCCAGGCCCTGCATCACCGTGCTGAAATCACCCCAGCGGGTGATGGCGCGAAAACGGTCGGGCTTGAGGGTATCGATCGAGACGTTGATGCGCTCGACGCCGGCGGCCTTCAGGTCCCTGGCGAAGCGCTTCAGCTGGCTGCCGTTGGTGGTGAGGGTGAGTTCGTCGAGGTCGCCGGCGGAGATGTGACGGGAAAGCGCATCGAACAGCCACATGATGTTCTTGCGCACGAGCGGCTCGCCGCCGGTGATCCGGAGCTTGCGCACGCCGCGCGCCACGAAGGCGGAGCAGATGCGGTCCAGCTCTTCGAGCGTCAGCAACTCCCGCCGCGGCAGGAAGCTCATATGCTCCGACATGCAGTAAACACACCGGAAGTCGCACCGGTCGGTCACCGACACCCTCAGGTAGGTGATCGTGCGGCCAAAGCGATCGACCAGCGCCGGCAAGGATTGGGAGTTGGGATGGTGTCCCACGGTTGGCGTTGTGCTCCTGGTGGAAGGAATGGGCGCTCATGCATAGATGGCGCGCCAGCTTCAGCTAAGCTAGCGGCCGCGGCCGGGGGTTCAAGGGTTTTATCGCGTTGGGCTGACTAATGCCGGTGCGTGACTGTCCGGCGGCCCCGGTCGGGGCATGGCCGGCGTTTCCCCCGTGATTGGAGGAACCCGGGACGGAACAGTTATGCGTATCCTGATAGCGCTGTTGCAGTGGCTGGCCTTGCGTGCTGGCGCTGGTCTGAATGGGAACGCGGATGCGGGAGGGGCGGTTTCGGCGCCCTGGCAGGCAGCGACCACTGCCGACCGCGCCGGCCGTCTGGTACCGTCTCCAGAGCATGTGGAGCAGGAGGTTAGCCGCAGCCTCTCGCAGAACTGGGCGCTGTGGCTCGCCGTCGGCGTCGTCGTCCTGGTCGTGGGGATTGGCTATCTGCGTCGGCGCATGCGCTGGCGGAGCGGCGATGGAAGCCGCCCCTCGTGGCTCAGCCGGCGAGGGCCGCGATGAAACCGGCGATCGCCTCCGCGTCGTCGAGGTCGAACAGCGGCAGCTCGCCCGCGTCGGTCGGGTGATCGGCGGCGATCGCGGCGATGCGCGTATCGCCGAGGGCGAGCGGCTCCCTGGTGGGCGATGCGGCGCGTCGCAGCTCGATCTTCGGAATCGGTGCTGCTTTGAACCCCTCAACGAGGACGATATCGGCGCCCGCCACGTGCGGGGTGATCTCTCCGAGCGACGGCGGTGGGCTCACCTGCCGCACGCCGTCGATCTCCCAAGCGTCGGGCGCAATGACGATGGCCTTCAATGCGCCTGCCCGTATGTGGCGCTCGCCGTCGGTGGTGCCATCGGCCGGCCGCAGATCATGGTGGGTATGCTTCACCGTCATCACCCTGAAGCCGCGGCGCTGAAGCGGCGGCATGAGGCGCTCGACCAGCGTCGTCTTGCCGGAGTTTTTCCAGCCGACGATGCCGACGAGAACGGGCGGTCTCGAGCGCGGCGCCTCAGGCACGGACGTCCTCCGTGCCGAGCAGCATCTCGGCTCGTTCGAGGTCCTCGGGTGTGTTGACGTTGAAGAAGGGGTCGACATCGGTTCCGCCAATCGACACGGGGGAGAACTCGGCGACGGCGCAGCCCTGCGCATCGGCGAAGCGGTGAAGCGCGCGCATGTTCTGTGCCAGGGCCTCGGCCGCCGCTGCGGCAAGCTCGAGGCGCCACAGCCCGGCGACGGGATGGCGCTGGCCGCCGGTGGCCGCGATGGCGCAGGGGCTGTTCGAACCCGTTAGTGCCGCCATCAGCCGGGCGATGAGATCCCGCGGCAGGAAGGGGCAGTCGGCGGGAGCGGTGGCAATGAAGCGGGCGGAAGGCGTTTCGCGCTGCGCCCAGGCCATGCCGGTGAGCAGCCCGGCGAGCGGGCCGGGCTGGCCTGCGATGCCGTCGGCAACCACCGGCAGGGCAAAGCCGGCGAACCGTGCCGGATCGCCATTCGCGTTGATGACGGCCCGGGCGACCTGCGGGCAGAATCGGTCCGCGACGTGCTGGAGCATCGGCCTGCCGGCGAGGTCCAGCAGCGCCTTCTCGCGCCCGCCCATGCGGGAGGAGCGACCGCCCGCCAGCAGTACGCCCGTTACGTCAGCGCCGATGTCGCCCGTCTGCATGGCTCGGATTTAGGCCCCGCCGAGGCAGGCGGCAAGCGGCGCTTCGGCCGCGGTTTATCGACGGTAGCGCCCGCGCTATAACGGCCTGTTGCTCAAACGGGATGGCCGGTTATTGCCGCAAGGATGGATTTGGTGTCGAGAAAAGTGGATCGCCGCAAATTTCTGAAGGCCACCGCGGCGGGCGGCGCGACCGGTGTGCTCGCGGCTCCCGCGATCGCGCAGACGCGGCCTACCGTCGAATGGCGTCTCGTTTCCAGCTTTCCGAAGTCGCTCGACACGATCTATGGCGCGGCGGAAACCTTCGCCAAGGCGCTGGGCGAAATGTCGGATGGGAATTTCCGCGTGCGCGTGTTCGCACCGGGCGAGCTCGTTCCGGGCCTCAATGCGGCGGATGCGGTGACGAACGGCAGCGTCGAGGCCGCGCATACCGCGTCCTATTACTACTGGGGCAAGGATCCGACCTTCGCCATCGCGACGGCGATACCGTTCGGCCTCAACTACCGCATGCAGAATGCGTGGATGTATCAGGGCGGCGGCATCGACCTGATGAACGCGTTCTATGCGCGCTATAAGATCATCGCCTTTCCGGGCGGCAACACCGGCACGCAGATGGGTGGCTGGTATCGCCGCCAGATCAACGCGCCGGAGGATTGGCGCGGGCTCAAGATGCGTATCGGCGGGCTCGCAGGCGCGGTGATCGCGAGGCTCGGCGGTGTGCCTCAGCAGATCGCCGGCGGCGACATCTACCCTTCGCTGGAGAAGGGCACCATCGATGCCGCCGAGTGGGTGGGTCCGTACGACGACGAGAAGCTCGGGTTCTCCAAGGTCGCCCGCTACTACTATTATCCGGGCTGGTGGGAAGGGCAGGCGATGCTGCACTTCTTCATCAACATCGACAAATGGAACGGGCTGCCGAAGCCCTACCAGGCCATGGTGCGCGCTGCCGCTGCGGTCGCCGATATCGCGATGATGACGCGCTATGACCTGCAAAATCCGAAGGCGATCCGCCATCTCGCCATCGGCGGAGCGGAGCCGAGGCCGTTTTCCGAGGCGGTGCTCGATGCCTGTTTCAAGGCATCGAACGAGGTCTTCGCGGAGATCTGTGCGAAGAATGCCGACTTCAAGAAGGTATACGAGGCAACGCTCGCGATCCGCGCCGAGGACTATTTATGGTTCCAGCTCGCCGAGCACACCTACGATACGTTCATGATGATTCAGCAGCGCAAGGGATTGGTGTAGCCTGGAATTTCCCGATTTGCGGAGCACCATGAAACGCTGCGGACGTGGCGGCCCGCGTAAGCAGTCTAAGGGCAAGAGTGATTGCCTTCGGGTGCCGGCGATCTGCTGCGTGCCAGTATGCCCCGGTCGAATTTGGAAGGGCTTACCATTGATAAAGCGTCGAGACTAAGCGCCCGATGGGAGGCCGCCGACGAACGGCGGGAGGGCCGTTGCTCGCAATGGGCGACGACCGATGAGCGCGATTAGGGAGAAGACGCAATGACCAAAAAATGGGTCGCTATCGTTTCGGTTCTTGTGCTTTCGGGAACGGCAGCTGTCGCCGAAGGATGGGCAGAGAAATTCAAGATTGTCGATACGGACGGCAGCGGCACAATTTCGCAGACGGAGTGGGAAGCGAACGCGTCCAAGCTGAAGATTGATCCTGTTCCGCAGTTCAGCGCGATGGACAAGAACAACAACAGCAGCGTCTCTCAGAAGGAGTGGACGGAAGCGGAGAAGATGGTCAACGCCTTCCCGGTGTCCTGCAAGTCCTCTACGGAGTCCTGGTGCCCGAAGGGGTACTGATCCTCTGATGCCATGACGCAGCTCGAAACCCGGGCGCGACTTCCGGGTTTCGAGACTTTTTCCGCAGCGGTCGAGCTTCATTTCAAGCCGCCGCTAGAGCAGTTCCGGTTTAGCTAGAAACGCAGAACGGCTCTAGACCATTGTTTGGTCGTGCTTCTTATTGGAAAACGGGTGCCCACTTTTCCGGAAGCACTCTAGCGGCGGTCGCGCGATGGGACACGATGTGCGCGCCCGCGCGCCGTCGATCCTCCCTCATCACATCCCGCGGCAATTCACATCCGCGGCAATGCCGCTCAGCCCTCCGCCGTTCTCCCGTGTCCGGCGCTGAAGCGTGCGATCGCTTCCTCGGCGAGAGCCTCCAACTCCGGCAGCAGCACGACGCTTTCCTGCTCGTTGGGATCGGTGCGCGCGATGACCGCCGAGGCCGGCTTGTCGCTCATGTTGATGGGCAGGTGAGGCACCCCCGCTGGGATGTAGAACAGATCGCCCGCCTTTGCGATCGTGTGGTGCTCCAGCCGGTCGCCGTAGAGCGTCAGCGCCTCGCCTTCGAGAATATAGATCGCGGTCTCGTGGCTCTCATGCATGTGCGCCTTGGCGCGTCCGCCGGGCGGAATGGTGAGCAGGTGCATGCAGATGGCCTGCGAGCCAACCGTCTGCGATGCGATGCCGGCGAAATAGGTGAGGCCCTGTTTCCCGTCGTAGGTGTCGCTGGGCCGGATCAACCGGCACGTCGGCTTGGAAAGGTCACCCATGGGCCCGGCTCCGTCGCAAGTTCGAAAGCACGTCGAGCCGAGATTATACTGCTTCGCTCACGGCTTCACGATCGCCGGCGGCACGGACATATCGAGCGTGGGCGCGCCGGGGCCGCTCGTATCCGGCGGCGGAGCGCCCGGGATGGCGGGTGGATAGGGCGGCAGGTGGAAGCCCTCGCTCTTGAAGGCGGGCGCCGCACCGCGACTTCCCATGGCTCCCGCCGGCGCCGCGGTGGGAACCGGATCATGCCGCACCAGGCCGGGGAACGTGATGAGCAGGCCGACCATGATGAGCTGGATGACGAGATAGGGGATGGCACCCCAATAGATCTGTGCGGTCGTCACCGGCGGCATGGTGAGGCCCGTCACTTTGTCGACGTATGTGCTGCGCGGCGCGACGGAGCGCAGGTAGAACAGCGCGAAGCCGAACGGCGGGTGCATGAAGCTCGTCTGCATGTTCACGGCGAGGATGACGCCGAACCAGATGAGATCGATGCCGAGCGCGCTCGCCGCAGGGGCCAGCAGCGGCACGATGATGAAGGCGAGCTCGAAGAAATCGAGGAAGAAGGCGAGGAAGAACACCAGCAGGTTGACGAAGATCAGAAATCCGATCTCACCGCCGGGCAGCGACACGAGCAGGTGCTCGACCCAGAGATGGCCATTCACCCCGTAGAAGGTGAGCGAGAAGATGCGCGCGCCGATGAGGATGAACATCACGAACGCAGACAGCTTTGCCGTCGACTGCGCCGCCGAGCGCATGATCTCGATGCTGAAGCGACCAGGATTTTTCTCGCTGAGGCGTTTGCCGAACGCGAGCAGCATGGCGCCCACCGCGCCCATGGCGCCACCCTCGGTCGGCGTCGCGACGCCGATGAAAATGGTGCCAAGCACGAGGAAGATGAGAAGGAGCGGCGGCACCATCACGAACACCACCTGCTCGGCGAGCGTAGACAGGAGATGCGGACCGCCGAGGAAGCGTGTGATCCGGCTCACGCCGGCTCCGGCAATGGCGAGGCACACCGCCAGGGTCATCGTGAGCACGACGAAGTCGCCGCCCTTATAGTGGGTGCCGTGCATCAGGAAGAGCGCGGCCGCGCCGCAAGCTACGCTCAGCAGCACCAATGAGAGATAGCCGCGCGCGCCGCTGGCCTCGCGGTAGCGGATGGCGTCGGACGGCAGACCGGGCGCGGCATCCTTCCAGAACAGAGACACGAAGAAGGCGAAGACCGCATAGAGGCCGGCGAGGATCATCGCGGGGACGAGGGCGCCGGTATACATGTCGCCCACGGAGCGGCCGAGCTGATCGGCCAGCACGATGAGAACGAGTGACGGCGGGAAGATCTGCGCCAGCGTGCCTGAGGCAGCAATGGTGCCGGTGGCGAAGCGCGCATCATAGCCGTAGCGCAACATGATCGGCAGCGAGATGAGGCCCATCGAAATGACAGACGCGGCGACGACGCCCGTCGTCGCGGCGAGCAGCGCGCCGACGAAGATCACTGCATAGGCAAGGCCGCCGCGGACGCTTCCGAAGAGCTGGCCGACGGTCTCGAGCAGATCCTCCGCCATGCCGGAGCGCTCGAGTATGAGCCCCATGTAAGCGAAGAAGGGTATGGCCAGCAGCGTGTCGTTCGTCATCACGCCGTAGATGCGCTCGGGCATGGTGCCGAGCAGCGGCCACGACAGATTGATGGCGCCGCCGGAATAGGGCGCCAGTTCGACGCCGACGACGAAGAAGACGAGCCCGACGGCGGCGAGCGAGAAGGCGGCCGGGTAGCCGAGCAGCAGGAAAAGCACGAGCGCCGCAAACATGATCGGCGCCATATTTTCCGCGACGAATGCGAGCATCGTTCCCCCTCGCTGTGCCTAGCCGGGCTTGCCGGCTGGAGGGGACGCGACCGGCAGCTGCGCGGGATCGGTCTCCAGACGCCCGGCGCCGGTGGTGGCGGCGGGATGGCCGCCATCGGACCGGTCGCCCGGCAGATCGCCGTTGATGATGGCGATACGCTTGATGAGCTCGGAGATGCCTTGCGCAAACAGCAGCGCGAACGCAAGCGGGATCAGAAACTTGATCGGCCACTGGGGCAGGCCGCCGTAGTTCGACGATTGCTCGTTCTGTTCCCACGACGCCCAGGCGAAGCCCCACGAGGTGTAAGCAATGAGGGCGGCCGTGGGGAGCAGGAAGAAGACGTGGCCGATGATCTCGATGGCGTTGCGTACGCGGGGGGAGAAGCGCTCGTTGAGGATGTCGATGCGGATGTGCTCGTTGAGGGCGAGCGTCCAGGGCGCGGCAAGCAGGAACACGACGGCGAACAGCCACCATTGCACCTCGAGCCAGGCATTGGAGCTGCTGTCGAGGAGCTTGCGCACGGTCGCGTTGCCGGCACTGATGACGGCGGCGAGGATGACAAACCAGGCGACCGACTGACCGATGATGCGCGTTGCGCTATCGATCCAGCGGCTGAGCGCCAGCAGCGCTCGCATGCGTCCCTCCTTGCCCCGGTGCGAAGGCTTATCTTCCGTCAAGGCTGCCCTCTGCGTGGAGGCATCCTATATCGGGGGGAGGCCGTGACTTCTAGTGTCGCCTCTGACACTATCGATGTTCGGCCGATCAGCCGTCGCCATCGTCCGCCCCCTGGAGCCCGACATGACTATCTCGAAGCCGCAAGTGCTCGATGAGCTGCGCCGCATCAAAGGTCCTGATCTCAAAAGCAATATCGTCGATCTCGGTCTCGTGTCCGAGGTACTGATCAAGGACGACCGCGTTTATTTTTCCATCACCGTGCCGGCAGCGCGCGCCGAGGAGCTGGAGCCCCTGCGCAAGGCGGCGGAGACGGTGGTCTCGGCGGTGCCCGGCGTTGCGGGCGTGAGCGCGGTGCTCACGGCGGAAGCTGCGGCGGGCACGCGGCCGCAAGCGCAGCCAGCCGGGCGCGCGCCGGAAAGCCCGCGCGTGGCGCAGGCGCGGTCCCAGGGGATGGGCGGCAATGGCGGTCATTCCCATTCCCATGGCCACGATCACGCCCATGGCCACAGCCACGATCACACCCATGACCACGGGCATGCCCCCATTCGCACCAGCGGTCCGGTGGGCGCGTCGGCAACCCCGCCGGCAACCGCGCCGCGCGCGCTGCCGAAAGTGGAGGGCGTGAAGTCGCTCATCGCCGTCGCCTCGGGCAAGGGCGGCGTCGGCAAGTCGACGGTGGCGGTCAATCTGGCTCTGGGCCTGGCGGCGGCTGGCAAGAAGGTCGGCATTCTCGATGCCGACATCTACGGCCCTTCGCAGCCGCGGCTTCTCGGCCTCAAGGGACAGCCGGAGGTCCTGCGCGGCAAGACGCTGAAGCCCATGGAGGGCTACGGCATCAAGGCGATGTCCATGGGCTTCCTGGTCGACGAGGAAACCCCTGTGATCTGGCGCGGCCCCATGGTGGTGGGCGCGCTCAATCAGATGCTGCGCGACGTCGCCTGGAACGAGGACGGCGACCTCGACGTGCTCATCATCGATATGCCTCCGGGCACGGGCGACGTGCAGCTCACCATGGCGCAGCAGGTGCCGCTCTCGGGCGCGGTCGTCGTCTCGACGCCGCAGGACCTCGCCCTCATCGACGCCCGCAAGGGGCTTGCCATGTTCCGCAAGGTGGGCGTGCCGGTGCTGGGGATCGTCGAGAACATGAGCACGTTCATCTGCCCCAAGTGCGGAGAGCGTTCGGACATCTTCGGTCACGGCGGGGCACGGGCGGAGGCGGAGCGCCTCGGGGTGCCTTTCATCGGGGAGGTGCCGCTCGACATGGACGTGCGGCTGCGCTCCGATTCCGGACAGCCCGTCACGGCGACGGCGCCGGACAGCGAGCACGCCCGCATCTTCCGCGACATCGCGACACGCGCCTGGCAGGAGCTGGAGCAGGCCGAGCAGAACGCGGTTCGCCCGCCGCGGCTCGAGATCACGGACGAGGGGGCGGGGCTGACGGTCGAGTTCGCCTGCCGCAGCCGCTACGAGTTCACGGCGGAGCTTCTGCGCGTCATGAGCCCTTCGGCCGAGGTGCAGGGGCACTCGCCGGAGCAGCGCGTGACGGTGGGTGGCAAGCGCAACGTGAAGATCCGCGAGCTGCGGCCCGTTGGCAATTACGCGGTCCGGATCGCCTTCAACGACGGCCACGATACCGGCCTTTACACCTGGACCTACCTGCAGCAGCTTGGACGGGAAAAGGAAAAGCGCTGGGGGCAGTATCTGGAAGAGCTCGGCCAGAAGGGTCTCAACCGCGGCTGAGCCCCTATTCACTGCACTATTGCCAAGTTAATTTGAGTGGGTGATGGCCCGTCCGCGCCACCATCCACCCTTGACTTGTGCCATTTTCTTCTCGATCTTTCGGGCCATTGCCGCCCGTATCTGCGCCGGTTGGTCATCTATAGGACCGGCCGGCCATCTGCGCAGAGAAAGGTTTCAGAGAAGATATTCAAGGAGACGCAACATCCGCAGACCAATGCGAGCCGCGCCCGAGCGCGAGCCATCCGGCCCCAGGATCAACGACGCGATCCGGGCCCGCGAAGTACGACTGATCGATGAAGACGGACAGAACGTAGGCGTGGTCAGCCATGCCGATGCGCTTGAGCGCGCTGTCAATGCCGGGCTCGACCTCGTGGAGATCTCTCCGGAAGCCGATCCGCCGGTCTGCAAGATCCTCGACTACGGCAAGTATAAGTTCCAGGCGCAGAAGAAGGCGGCTGAGGCGCGAAAGAATCAGAAGATCGTCGAGATCAAAGAGATCAAGATGCGCCCCGCCATCGATGATCACGACTACGACGTGAAGATGCGCTCGATCAAAAGGTTCTTCGAGGACGGTGACAAGGTGAAGGTGACCTTGCGCTTCCGTGGCCGCGAAATGGCGCACCAGCAACTCGGCATGGAAGTGTTGCAGCGCGTGAAGGGTGACCTGGAGACGATCGCCAAGGTCGAATCCGAGCCGCGCCTGGAAGGCCGTCAGATGGTCATGGTCCTGGCCCCAAGGTAATTGCCGCAGTAGGCGGCGGTTAACCTATCACCGCTTGCCGATTACCCATGGCGCCCCTATAAGGACGCGCGAAGCCGCCCGGCGGGGCATGCCGTGGCGGCTTTTATCTGCTTTGACAGCCTCAACAGGCGGCTCCTCCCCTCACGGGGACGTTTCCGGTCGGCCATGTGCCCCGCGGAATTAGGGCCAGCCCTACGAGTAGAGAAAGGATCGAGCCAAATGCCCAAGATGAAGACCAAGAGCGGCGCCAAAAAGCGCTTCAAGATGACGGGCACCGGCAAGGTGAAAGCCGCCGCCCAGGGCAAGCGTCACGGCATGATCAAGCGCCACGCGAAGTTCATTCGCCAGGCGCGCGGCACCATGGTGCTGGACGAGTCCGACGCGAAGATCGTCAAGAAGTACATGCCCTACGCGCGCTGAGCGCGGCTGATTAAGAGTCAGCTGCTGCCCCACGCAGTCGAACAACGTCATCTAACGGAGCAGTCCCATGGCACGCGTCAAGCGCGGCGTTACCGCCCATGCCAAGCACAAAAAAGTTCTGAAGGCCGCGAAGGGCTATTATGGCCGTCGCAAGAATACCATCCGCGTCGCGAAGCAGGCCGTCGAGAAGGCGCTGCAGTATCAGTACCGCGACCGCAAGAACCGCAAGCGCACCTTCCGCGCCCTGTGGATCCAGCGCATCAACGCAGCTGTCCGCGAGCACGGCATGACCTACGGCCGATTTATCGACGGCCTCAACAAGGCCGGGATCGATATCGACCGCAAGATGCTGGCCGATCTCGCCGTCAAGGACGCTGCAGCCTTCAAGGCGCTGACCGAGCAGGCAGCCGCCGCCGTCAGCAAGGCCGCGGCGTAGTCCGCCTCCAGCGTGTCCGTCATCCTCGGCCAATGGGCCGAGGATCCGGGCGCTACGGCTTGTGCCGGCGCGGGAGGCATGTGAGTCCTCGGGGCCATTTGCCCTAAGGATGACACTCAAGACACGCTGAAAGCGCATGAGCCAGACCAACACGATCTCCGATCTCGCAGCCCTCGAGCGCGAGCTTCTCGATGCAATTGCCGCCGCGGGCGATCTTGCCGCGATCGAGCAGGCCCGCGTTGCCGTTCTCGGCAAGAAGGGCCGGATCGCCGAGCTGATGCAGACGCTCGGCAAGCTTCCGCCGGAAGAGCGCAAGGGCTTCGGCCAGTCCGTCAACGAGATCAAGGCGCGCGTGACGGCGGCGCTCGAAGCGCGCAAGGCGGGCCTCGAGGAAGAGGCGCTGGCGCAGCGCCTTGCCAGCGAGCGCGCGGACGTCACGCTTCCGGTGCGTCCCGGTGCCGTTGCCGAGGGCCGCATCCATCCCGTCAGCCAGGTCTACGACGAGTGCGTCGAGATCTTCGCCGACATGGGCTTCGCGGTCGCCGAAGGCCCGGATATCGAGAGCGACGATCTCAACTTCACGAAGCTGAATATTCCGCCGGAGCATCCCGCGCGGCAGGAGCACGACACGTTCTATTTCTCTCCGAAGGAGGATGGATCGCGCCTGCTGCTGCGTACACATACGAGCCCGGTGCAGATCCGCACGATGCTGGCGAACAAGCCGCCGATCCGCATCATCGCGCCGGGGCGCGTCTATCGCTGCGACAGCGACCAGACGCACACGCCGATGTTCCACCAGATCGAGGGGCTCGTCATCGACGAGACCACCCACATGGGGCACCTCAAGTGGGTGCTGGAGGAATTCTGCAAGGCGTTCTTCGAGGTGGACGAGGTGAAGATGCGCTTCCGCGCCTCGCACTTCCCGTTCACCGAGCCGTCGATGGAAGTCGACATCGGCGCGGAGGCCATCGGCAAGCCGGGGCAGTGGCTAGAGATTCTCGGCTGCGGCATGGTGCATCCGAACGTGCTGCGCAACTGCGGGCTCGACCCCGAGAAGTATCAGGGCTTCGCCTTCGGCATGGGCCTCGATCGCATCGCGATGCTGAAGTACGGCCTCACCGATCTGCGGGCGTTCTTCTCGGGCGATCTGCGCTGGCTGCGCCACTACGGCTTCTCGGTGCTCGACGTGCCGACGCTGTCGGGCGGCCTGTCGGGTTGATTTTATAACGGCCCGTTAGGGTCGCCGCGCGCGGAAGGAATGCGCCGATGAAATTCACGCTGTCCTGGCTCAAGGATCATCTCGACACGGACGCTTCCATCGAGGCGCTGGAGGAGAAGCTTTCGGCCATCGGCCTCGAGGTCGAGAGCATCGACGATCCCGGTGCGAAGCTCGGTGCGTTCCGCGTTGCGCGCATCGTCGAGGCCAAGCGCCATCCGAACGCCGACAAGCTGCAGATCGTGATGGTCGAGATCGAGAAAGGCACTGCGCCCGTCGAGGTCGTGTGCGGTGCGCCGAACGCGCGCACGGGGCTCGTCGGCGTCTTCGCGCCGCTCGGCACGTACATTCCCGGCACGAAGATCACCCTGGAGAAGAAGCCCGTACGCGGCGTCGTCTCCAACGGCATGATGTGCTCGGCTGCCGAGCTGGAACTGTCCGACGAGGCCGCCGGCATCATCGAGCTTCCCGAGGCGATGGCCGAGCATATCGGCAAAGCCTACATCGACGCTGCGGCGCTCAACGATCCGGTGTTCGAAGTAAAGCTGACGCCGAACCGGCCGGACTGCACGGGCGTGCGCGGTATCGCGCGTGATCTCGCCGCCGCCGGCATGGGCACGCTGAAGCCCGAGCCGAAGATCGAAGGCGTCGAAGGGGATTTCGCGTCTCCCGTCGACATCAAGCTGGAATTCACGCAGGAGACCGCGGATGCGTGCCCGGTGTTCGCGGGCCGCTATGTGCGCGGGGTCAAGAACGGGCCGTCTCCGGCCTGGATGCAGCAGCGCCTGAAGGCGGTTGGGCTACGTCCCATCAATGCGCTGGTCGATGTCACGAACTACATCAGCCAGGATCGCGGCCGGCCGCTGCACGTCTACGATGCCGACAAGCTGAAGGGCGCGGTCGTTGCGCGTCTCGGCAAGACGGGCGAAAAATTTCTCGGCCTCGACGGCAAGGAATATACGGTCGACGAGACGATGTGCGTCATCGCCGACGACAACGGACCGCTGGGCTTCGGCGGCATCATGGGCGGCGAAGAATCCGGCTCGACGGATGCAACCGTCAACGTGCTGATCGAGAGCGCTTACTTCGATCCGGCGCGCACCGCCGCGACGGGCCGCAAGACCGGACTCGTAACCGATGCGCGCTACCGCTTCGAGCGCGGCGTCGATCCGGCTTCGGTGATGCCGGGGCTCGACCTGGCGACGGACATGATCCTGAAGCTTGCGGGCGGAAAGCCGTCGAAGGCGAAGGTTGCGGGCAAGCCGCCGGCTGAGCCACGCGTCATCGACTTCGATTTCGGACGCGTCGCGAAGCTCACCGGCATCGAGATCAAGGACGCCGAGATCAAGTCGATCCTCGAAAAGCTCGGCTGCACAATCGCGGGCAAAGGCAACGGGGCGAAGGTGACTGTACCGACGTGGCGGCCGGACATCCATGGCCCCGCCGATCTCGTCGAAGAGGTGGTGCGCATCGCCGGGCTCGAGCGCGTGCCGGCAACGCCGTTGCCGCGCCCTGCCGGCGTTGCTCGTCCCGTGCTCACGGAAGGCCAAAAGCGCGCCCGCCGTGCGCGCCGCGCGCTGGCCGCGCGTGGGCTCACCGAGGCGATCACGTGGTCGTTCATTCCCGAGGCCGAGGCGAAGGCGTTCGGCGGTGGTGCGCCGGAGCTGAACCTCGCCAATCCGATCTCGGTCGAGATGTCGTCCATGCGTCCGGGTCTGCTGCCGGGACTGCTGACGGCGCTCCGCCGCAACCACAACCGCGGCTTCGACGATACGGCGCTGTTCGAACTCGGGCAGGCCTATCGCGGTGAAACGGCGGGCGATCAGTATCTTTCCGCCTCGGGCGTGCGCTCCGGCTCGGCGAAGGTTAGCGGAGGCGGGCGCCATTGGGATGGCGCGGCCAAGGATGTCGATGTGTTCGACGCCAAGGCCGATGTCTTCGCGCTGCTCTCAGCGCTCGGGCTCGATCCGGCGAAAGCGCAGATCACGCGGGATGCGCCGCATTGGTATCACCCCGGCCGCTCGGGCACGTTGCGGCTCGGCCCGAAGACGGTTCTGGCGCACTTCGGCGAACTGCATCCGGCGACGCTGAAGGCGCTCGATCTCGCGGCTCCTGTGGTGGCGTTCGAGGTGTTCCTCGACGCGCTGCCGGCGCAAAAGGCAAAAAGCCGGGCCAAGCCGCGCCTCGAAGCGAACGATCTGCTCCCCGTGCGCCGAGACTTCGCGTTCGTTCTCGATAGGAACGTTGCCGCGGGCGATGTCGTGCGTGCCGCAGCGGGCGCCGACAAGGCGCTCATCCGCGATGTGGCGGTGTTCGACGTGTTCGAAGGCGGCGCACTCGAGAAGGAGGGGAAGAAGTCGCTCGCCATCGAAGTGACGCTGCAACCCACCTCCGAGACGCTCACCGACAAGGACATCGAGGCGGTGGCGCAGAAGGTCGCGGCCGCCGTGAAGAAGACGACGGGCGGCGAAATCCGCTCCTGACGCAGCTCAATCCGCGGCCGGCGAGCCGGGCTCGGCGTCGGCGCGGCATCGATGTGCCATCGATGCGGGGCTCGGCTTAGCGGTTTTTTGGGACCTTGCGTGCTTTCTGTGCGCCGTGCGCGGGCCTTCCGCGCATTCGCATTTTCGCCAGGCACCGCAGGGAAACATCGCCGTGATGGACAATCGCAAGTTTCTGATTTTGGGGTTCATCGTGTGCGTGCTGGCGGCGCTCGCCTATACGTTCGTGTTCGCCGATCTGCCGTTCGTCACCGGCCCGACCTCGCCGGACGGTGCTCCGCTCGAGGTGCCGGCGCCGGCTCCTGCAACCCAGCCCGCGCAGTAGGCTTGGGGAGCTTTCGGCCGCTCCCATAACGGCAGCGCGCTTCTGCCGTGCGTCCGTGGGGCTAGCGCCGTGCGGGCCCGCTGGTGCTATAAGCGCGCGTCGGCCCGTAGGTTCACCACCCAAGAGGCGCCCCGCAATGACCGAGACGACGACCGCTTCCGCAAACACCAAGGTCATGTCCGTTGGTAACGGCGACAGCGACCTGCCGCACATCATCATCGTCGGCGGCGGTGCCGGCGGACTGGAGCTGGCGACGCGCCTCGGTGACAAGCTGGGCCGCGATACGTGGTGGCGGAAGAAGAAAGCGCAGATCTCGCTGATCGAGAAGTCGCGCACGCACATCTGGAAGCCGCTGCTGCACGAGATCGCCGCGGGCAGCATGGACGTTGCCCAGCACGAATTGGAATACCAGGCGCAGGGCTACTGGCACGGCTTTCAGTTCCGCTACGGCGAGATGACCGGGATCGACCGCGAGAAGAAGCTCGTCTACCTCGCCGCCACCTACGACGAGGAAGGGCGCGAGATCACGCCGGTGCGCTCGTTCCGCTACGACATTCTCGTCATCGCGATCGGCTCGGTGGGCAACGCCTTCGGCACGCCCGGTGTCGACAAGTACGCGATCATGCTCGACACGCCCGAGCAGGCCGAACGCTTCAATCGCCGGCTCATCAATGCGTGCGTGCGGGCGTATGCGCAGGAGGGGCCCGTTCGCCCGGGGCAGCTCGACGTCGCGATCATCGGCGCAGGCGCGACGGGCACCGAGCTGGCTGCCGAGCTGCATCGCACGGCGCGCGGCGTGGTCGCGTTCGGCCTCGACAAGATCGATCCCGAAAACGACATCAAGATCACGCTGATCGAGGCGGCGCCGCGCATTCTGCCCGCGCTGCCGGATCGCATCTCGGAGGGCGTGGCCGAGACGCTGACGAAGCTCAAGGTCGATATCGTCACGGACTCGCGCGTCACGGAGGTGACCGCCGAGGGCGTCAATCTCGCCAACGGCAAGTTCATCCCATCGGAGCTCGTGGTGTGGGCGGCCGGCGTCAAGGGGCCGGAGGTGCTTGCCCATCTCGACGGGCTGGAGGTGAGCCGTTCGGACCAGCTCATCGTCACCGACACGCTGCAGACGACGCGCGACCCGAACATCTTCGCGATGGGCGACTGCGCCTACCTGGTGCCCGAAGGCGAGAGCACGCCGATTCCGCCGCGCGCGCAGGCGGCGCATCAGGAGGCCTCGCATCTCTATGTCGAGATCCAGCGGAAGCTGAAGGGCGAGGAGGTGCGTCCGTTCAAGTACCGCGATTTCGGCTCGCTGGTTTCGCTCGGGCACTATTCGACGGTCGGCAACCTGATGGGTTTCGTGGTCGGGCGCAGCTTCTTCATCGAGGGACTGTTCGCGCGCGTGATGTATCGCTCGCTCTACAAGATGCACGAGATGGCGCTGCACGGGCCATGGAAGGTGTTCCTCGATACGCTGTCGCGCACGCTTACGCGGCGCACCGAGCCAGTGGTCAAACTGCATTGATCCGATCGTAGCGTTCGCGGCATAGCGCATAGAAAAAGGGCGCCGGCACGGCTCGTGCGGGCGCCCTCTTTTCCGTTCGTGTGATCGTCAGCCGCGGCGCAGGGCCGAGAGAAGCTCCGGCGTCGCGAAGGAATCGGCGGGCAGTCCAAGCTTCATCTGCATGTCCTTCACTGCCGCGCGGGTCTTCGCACCGGCGAGGCCATCGACCTTGCCGACGTCATAGCCGCGCCGCACGAGCAGCGACTGCAACTCCTTCGTCTGGTTGAAGTCCAGGCCGTTGGTATCGCCGCGCCCCCGCGACATCGCGGGCGCGCCGTCGATGCGCGTCGCAAGGTATGCCGCCGTCGTGGCGTAGTTCAGGGAGTTGTTCCACTCGGTGTAGATGTCGAAATTCGGATAGGCGAGGAATGCCGGGCCGTAGCGGCCCATCGGCAGCAGCAGGGAAGCGGGCATTTCGTCGGAGGCCACGGGGCGCCCGTCGGGATACTGGATGCCCCACTGCGCCCACTTGGAGCGCGGCAGCTTGATCGCAAGGTCGGCCTGATCCCAGGGCAGGTCTTGGGTCACCCGCACCTCTTCCAGCCACGGCTCGTTCGGACGCCAGCCGAGGTTCATCATGTAGTTGGCGGTCGAGCCGATGACGTCGTCGTCGTTGGAGAAGAGATTGATGCGGCCGTCGTTGTCATAGTCGATTGCGTAATCGAGATAGCGGGTTGGCAGGAACTGCGTCTGGCCGATCTCGCCCGCCCAGGAGCCGATCATGGTCGAGGGGGTCATGTCGCCGCGCTCGATGATCTGCAGGGCGGCGATCAGCTCCTCGGTGAACATCTCGCTGCGGCGGCAGTCGTACGCGAGGGTGACGAGTGCGGGCATGATGGGGAACTTGCCCATACCGGCGCCGAAGTCGCTCTCCAGCGCCCAGAAGCCGGTGATGACGGAAGCGGGCACGCCGAACTCCTCGCGGGCGCGCTCGAAGGTGCGCCGATGCTCGGCGACCTTACGCTTGCTCGACTGCACGCGGTTGGCGGTCGCCAGCCGGTTCTGGAAGTCGAGGAAGCTCATCGCAAAGAACGACTGTTTGCGATCGCGCGAGATGATGGTGGGGTTGAGCTGGATCCCGTCGACGATGGCGATCGTCTGGCGGTTGAGGCCGCGCTGCGCGGCGAGCTTCTTGAAACCTGCACGCCAGGTGTCGAAGGGAACCGTGTTGCGGCAGTTCTCCTTGGGTGGCGGATAGGGCGCCCGCTTGTTCGGGTGCGTCGCATGCTGGCTGACGCCGCCAACGGCGGCCGTTGCCGCGGGCGGCGCTGCACCCGGCTGCGCCTCGATGGCCATTTCGGCGGCAGGTGCGGCTGGCGCGGGCTGGGCCTTGCGGACGGGCTTTTTCTTCGGCTGCTGCGCGCGGAAGGCGGGCGAGGGCTCTATCTGGGCTTGGGCGACGTCGGCGGCGCCAAGAAGCATGGCGACGGCGGCGACCGCCGCACAGAATTTCATAGCGTCCATCGGGCGTCCTTCGGCGTTTTTGCTACTATCCGGGGTACTCAATGCCGGGGGATGTGGCGGCGTCAAGACTGGGCTCACCCCCGCAATGTGCGGTATTTTCGGCGCCCACAGAAAAAGGCGCGGTTACTCAAGTTTCTGCCCCTTTCTAGGGCCTTGAGGCGGTGCTATCTAGCGCGCCATGACCGACACCTCGCGCATCCGCAATTTTTCCATCATCGCCCACATCGACCACGGCAAGTCGACGCTGTCCGACCGGCTGATCCAGCTGTGCGGCAACGTGGCCGACCGGGAGATGAAGGAGCAAATTCTCGATTCGATGGAGATCGAGCGCGAGCGCGGCATCACCATCAAGGCGCAGACCGTGCGCCTCGACTACAAGGCCAAGGACGGAAACGTCTATCAGCTCAACCTGATGGACACGCCCGGGCACGTGGACTTCGCCTACGAGGTCTCGCGCTGCCTCGCCGCCTGCGAGGGGGCCATTCTCGTCGTCGACGCGTCCCAGGGCGTCGAGGCGCAGACGCTGGCGAACGTCTATCAGGCGCTCGACAACAACCTCGAGATCCTGCCCGTCCTCAACAAGGTCGACCTGCCGGCGGCCGACAGCGATCGCGTGAAGCAGCAGATCGAGGACGTGATCGGCATCGATGCTTCGGATGCGATTCCGATTTCCGCCAAGACGGGCCAGAACGTCGAAGCGGTTTTGGAAGCGATCGTCGAGCGCCTGCCGCCGCCGCAGGGCGACCGCAAAAAGCCGCTGAAGGCGCTGCTGGTCGACAGCTGGTACGACGCCTATCTCGGTGTCGTCGTGCTCGTGCGTGTCATCGACGGCACCTTGAAGAAGGGCCAGAAGATCACGCTCATGTCGACGCACGCGGACTATCAGGTCGAGCGCGTCGGCGTGTTCCGACCCAAGCAGCAGATGCTGGATGAGCTCGGCCCGGGCGAGGTCGGCTTCTTCACTGCCGCGATCAAGGAGGTCGCCGACACGCGCGTCGGCGATACGGTGACAGACGAACGCAATCCGACGCCGGAGCCGCTGCCGGGCTTCAAGCCGGCGCAACCGGTGGTGTTCTGCGGCCTGTTCCCCGTCGATGCGGCCGACTTCGCGGACCTGCGCGAGGCGATGGGCAAGCTGCGCCTCAACGACGCCAGCTTCTCCTTCGAGATGGAAACGTCCGCGGCGCTGGGCCTCGGCTTCCGCTGCGGCTTTCTCGGGCTGCTGCACCTCGAAATCATCACCGAGCGCCTGGAGCGCGAGTTCAACCTCGACCTCATTACCACCGCGCCGAGCGTCATCTACAATCTCTATCTCACAGACGGCACGATGATGGAGATGCACAACCCGGCCGACATGCCGGAGACCACGCGTATCGAGCGCATCGAGGAGCCGTGGATCAAGGCGACGATCATGGTGCCGGACGAGTATCTCGGCAGCATTCTGAAGCTTTGCCAGGACCGGCGCGGGCGGCAGAAAGACCTCACCTATGCGGGCAACCGCGCGATGCTCGTCTACGAGCTGCCGCTCAACGAGGTGGTGTTCGATTTCTACGACCGCCTGAAGTCGATCAGCAAAGGCTATGCCTCGTTCGACTATCAGTTGATCGGCTATGAGGCGGGCGAGCTCGTGAAGCTGTCGATCCTCGTCAATGACGAGCCGGTCGACGCGCTCTCGATCATCGTACATCGGACACGCGCCGAGAGCCGCGGCCGCACCATGTGCGAAAAGCTCAAGGAGCTGATCCGTCCGCACCTGTTCAAGATTCCCATCCAGGCTGCTATCGGCGGCAAGGTAATCGCGCGCGAAACGATCAGCGCGTTGCGCAAGGACGTGATCGCCAAGTGCTACGGCGGCGACATCTCCCGCAAGCGCAAGCTCCTGGAGAAGCAGAAGGCGGGCAAGAAGAAGATGCGCCAGTTCGGCAAGGTGGAGATCCCGCAGGAGGCCTTCATCGCCGCCCTCAAGATGGAAGACAACTGACGCCTCTCGGCGGCGCCGCTGCGCACGCCGGAACGACGGAAAATCATCCCTCATCCGTTTCTTTTGACACGACTTCGCCGCGCCGTGGCCCAGCGTGCGCCATCAGTGCGCGCCATTGTGCGCGGCAACCGGGAATTTTGTGTTTCGAGACGAAAGGAGCCTAATCGTGAAAGCACTGAGATCGACAGTTGCCTCGGTGGTGTGCGCATCGCTGCTGCTGCCCCTCGCGCAGACGTATGCCGTTGCTGCCCCGCTGCCCAAGCCATCGATCAACAATGACAACAGCGGTGTAACGCTGGTGCATCGGCGTCACCGCCACGGCGGTACGGGCGCAGCGATCCTCGGCGGCATCATCGCCGGTGCGCTGATCGCCGGCGCCGTACGCGAAGGGCGCGCAGAAGAGCGCGATATGCGCCGCTGCGAACGTGAATTCCGCTCGTTCGACCGCCGTACCGGCACGTATATCAATCGCTACGGCGACGAGCGCGTCTGCCCGTATCTGCGCTAGAGCACGATCGCTTTTCTTCGAATTGCGATGCGACTCTCGTCTATTGATTGGACCGATGATTCACGCTTCGGACTGATAGGGTCCGAAGCGATCATGGTCTAAGCGCAGACGCAACACGCAAGCAAATTCTGCGGGGCGCCAGTTGTAAAACTGGCGCCCCGTCGCTTTTTTACGACGCGTACGGCGCATCGACGCAGGACGCTGCGCCCGCCGTATTCTCACCCAATGACATGGCAAAGTGCGCGCAACCCGGACGGGGGCATCGCCGCGCGATGACCTAGGGACAGCCTCGACGGACAGGCGAGGCGTAACCGGGGACTGCGCAGGACCGATCACACGGTGGCTGGCTGATTGCGGCTATCGGCGCTGATGGGGCTGCACATGGAATGGGGGCCATCGCTCATCGCGCGCGCCCCGAATATATCGCATACCCAGGAGTGATCATGATCAAGCGGCTCTCAACCGCAGCGATCTGCGTTGCGCTCGTTTCCATTAGCTCAGCAATGGCGGCGCCCAATCCCGGCAGCAAATCGAACAACGCCAATCCGCCGGCGTCCGACGCCAAAGCCGACACCAAGATAGACGCAAAGCCCGAAGAGAAGGCCGTCCACGACGCGGAGGCCAAGCCGGAAGAGAAGAAAGCCGAGAAGCGGATTGCCGATGCCAAGGGCGCGCCGCGCAAATGCCTGACGACGGCGGCTCGCGCGCTTCTCGAGCAGATCGAAGAGAAGTTCGGCCCGGTGCGGGTCATCTCGACGTGCCGTCCGGGCGCCCGTATCGCCGGCTCGGGGCGCATCTCCCGCCACGCCAGCGGCAACGCCGTCGACTTCGACGCGGGCAGCCGCAAGGGCGAGATCATCAAGTGGCTCGTCGCCAACCACAAGAAGGGCGGCACGATGACCTATCCGGACATGAGCCACATCCATGTCGACATCGGCCGCCACTTCGTGTCGCTGGCCGGAAGCCGCAGCTACGCCAGCCGCAGCCGCCGCTCGGGTCGCAGCTATGCGTCGAACTCCCGCTCGTACGGTGGCGAGTACTACGGCCGGTCGCGTTCGCGGCAGGTCTCCTACGAGCGGTACGGTTATGAGCGCTACAGCGGCAATGGCTCGGGCATGGGACGCTACTCGGGCGGCTATGCAACGATCTACCGTTGAGCCGTAGCGGGGTGCACCCGGCGTGCCCTCGCCGACGCCCCGACAGCCAAAAAAGTGAAAGGCGCCGGGCCATTTGGCCGGGCGCCTTTTTCTTGCGCGGGGCGGCGCCAGGCGCCTTCACGCGGCCGTCGCGGCCGGCTCGTGGGCCCAATACGCCGTAAATTTGCCGCGATCTGGGCCGGCGGGCCGATGCGCCCACGATGACATCCGTTCTCCGCCGTGCTGCGACAACCCTTGAGAATCGTTAGCGTTTGCGGCCGGATGGTTTCCGGGCGGGCGCTCTGAAACGCCATCTTCACGTCCTCCCATCCTCGCCTTGCCTTTCGGGATGGGGCAGTCCATATAGGGCCGATCGAACACGCCTTGGTTTACTCTACGGCGGTGCCTTCGTGCGCCGACACTGGACGTCTCCATCGCGCGATTTGATGTCCTTGGGCATCCGCCCGAGGGGATTGCCTAATTGCTTTGGAGAGACTTGATGGCAAACGGCACTGTGAAGTGGTTCAACGGCCAGAAGGGCTATGGCTTCATCCAGCCGGATGAAGGCGGCAACGATGTTTTCGTGCACATCTCGGCAGTTGAGCGCGCTGGTCTCTCGACACTTCGTGAGGGTCAGAAGATCGCTTACGAGACCGAGACGGGCCGTAACGGCAAGGTCGCAGCAGTCAATCTGCGTCCGCTCTAACGAACCGCGGATCAATCCGCTCCAAGGGGAGCGGGCGCGTCTGCTCCCCTACCAATAACGGACTTTCGCCTTATTAGGCACAGTGCGCGGCGGCCCCTATCCGCCGTGCCGGTTCAGCTAAGGAACCTGATGGCAAAGGAAGAAATGCTCGAGTTCGAGGGCGTGGTGGAGGAGGTGCTTCCCGATGCACGCTGCCGCGTCAAACTCGACAACGGACACGAGGTTGTCGCCTACACGTCCGGGCGTATGAAGAAGAACCGTATCCGTATCCTTGCCGGCGATCGCGTCACCATCGAAATGACGCCCTATGATCTCACCAAAGGGCGCATCAACTTCCGCCACAAGGATGTGCGCGCGGGCGGGCCTCCGCCGTCGCAGCGTCCCGGTGGTCCCGGCAACTTCCGCCGCCGCTAATTTTCCCGTCACGAGGCTTTCGGCTTTCCAGCGACGCTTGCTGATTTATCGGCATGGGCGTCGCGGGATGCAACGCACGTTGGCTGTGCCGCCGCCCATCGTGGCGGCGCGCGATGGCCTGATCGGGCAAGCGGCCCGTCGCGACCGGGCGTCCGGATGCTGACGCTGCGGTTGCCATGCCTGGCCGCGCAGATCTCCTCGCGCTGCGAATACCGCTGCGTCTGTGCCACCGTCTTGGGGTTGCGCATCATGGTCACGACTTAGTCAAGGTTGTGCCATGCGAATCGGTAACCGCTCGAAGCATGAAAGTATGCTTCTCGAACTGGTTCTGTCGTCGGCCGGTGGCGTTTGCGTTGGTCGGCGTCGTTGCTCTCGTCATCCTGTCCCTTATTCCCCTTCGCGCGACGGTCGCCCGCTCGGCGCTCGATGCCGACGTCGTCACGGGCGTTGCGCGCGTGATCGACGGCGATACGCTCGATGTCGCCGGCGAGCGTGTGCGCCTTGAAGGCATCGACGCGCCGGAGATGGCGCAGTCGTGCGGGCGCAATTTCTTCGGCACATGGAAATGCGGCGTCGTCGCCGCTAATCGTCTCGCCGAGCTTGTCCGTGGCCACTCGGTGACGTGCGAGAGCCGCGGCTACGAAAAGTACGGGCGTATGCTCGGCATCTGTTTCGTCGATGGTCACGACATCAACGCGGAGATGGTGCGCGAGGGCCTTGCGTGGGCGTTCGTGAGGTATTCCCAAACCTATGTGCGCGAAGAGGCGCAGGCGCGGGCGGCGCGTGCTGGTATCTGGCAAGGCGAAGCAGCGCCCGCCTGGGAATATCGCGCGCATCGCTGGGCGAGCGCCGAGCAGGGCGCGCCCAACGGCTGTGCCATAAAGGGCAACATCACCGCGCACGGGCGCATCTATCACATGCCTTGGAGCGCCTGGTATGCCAGCGTGAAGATCGAGCCGGAAAAGGGCGAGCGCTGGTTTTGCAGCGAAGCGCAGGCGATTGCGGCGGGATGGAGGCCCGTCATCGCTCAATAACGCTACAGTCACGAACGCTGGATGGCGGTCGCGCCGGGGTTTCGTTCACGCGGGAGTGCCGCTCGCACCGATAAGCGGGAGCAGACGCTCCCGCTTTTTACTGCTCGTCTTGCGAGCCCGAGGTGCCTATCCCTGCCTGTTGCGGGCCTCGGTCCATTCGGCATAGAGGTGCATTTCGTTATCGAGCCCCACCGGTACGTGGTGGATGGTCATCGACTGCTCGGCGAAGGGCTTGGCGAGATCTTCGTAGATTGCCGCCGTAGACAAACCGAACGGTGCGCCGTCCTCGTTGGAATAGGCATAAACGACGCGTGTCACGCCGGCCAGCCGCATCGCCGCCATGCACATCGGGCAGGGATGGCCGCTGGCGTAGACGGTGCAGCCGCTGAGGTCGATCGAGGCGAGCTTGCGGCTGGCGAGGCGAATGGCCGTCATCTCGGCATGGGCGGTCGGGTCGTTGGTGGCCAGCATCTCGTTGACGCCTGTGGCGATCGCCTCGCCGTCGCGCACCACCACGGCACCGAAAGGCCGGCCGCCGTTGCCGATGTTCGCGCGGGCGAGCGCGATGGCCTCACGCAGGAAGCGCTGCTCTTCGCTCATGCTCCTGATCCTTTCCAACAGTGCGCGCGCGCGTCAGCGTGCGCCGGCGGCGATGAGAAGCTCCTTGATCGCGTCGTAGCCTCGCGTGCGGGCGTGTTGAAGTGGTGTAACGCCGTCGCGGTCCGCCAAGTTTACGTCGGCCCCGGCCTTGATGAGCAAATCGACGATGCGCCGATGCCGCTCCCCGCCGTCGCCGAGAATGACCGCCTCCAGAAGCGCTGTCCAGCCGAGCTTGTTGACGTGGTCGACATCGACGCCGGCGTCGATGAGCGTTCTCGCGGTTTCGACATGGCCGCGCTCGGCCGCGGGTATCAGCGCCGTGCCGCCATAGCGGTTCGTGCTCTTGAGATCGGCGCCGTGGGCCAGCGTCGTCTTCAGGATTTCTATGTGTCCGCGCGCGCCCGCATAGAGATAGGGGCTGTCCTCGATGTTGTCCTTGGCGTTGACGTCGGCACCGGCGTCAACCAGCGCCTTGGCCGCCTCGATCCGGTTGCCACGGGTCGCAAGCATCAGAGCCGTCGCTCCGCTGCCGTCACGCGCGTCGATCTCCACGCCTTCCGACAGGAGCTTGCCGATGGCGATAACGTCATTTCGCTCCGCGGCCGTGTGCAATGGTGTTCGGCTCATGGCTTTTCCTGCAACGGGAGGAGCCGCCGCTGTCAGCAGCAGCAGGGAAGCGACACCGGTGATGATCGAACGGCGAAGCATTTTTGCCCTCGGCGATGATTGGCCAGATCCCTGACGGAATTCTACCGCGATGGCCGCCGCGGTATTAGATAGGAACGGATCGCGGTCGTTGCGCCTGCGCACCCGCGCGGTATCGCGCCGGCGACATCCACCACACGGCATGAACGTGATGCCGACCTCAGAAGAACTCGTCGAGCAATTGATAGAACTCAAGCCGTTCCGGATCAGCCTCGGCTCCGTAACACCGCAGAAAGTGGCCAACCCAGGGTTTCCCCAGGTTGTAACGGATGCTCCGGATCGCCAGCGCTAAATCCTGGTGCCGATCCGCGACGCCCAGCCGGGCGCAGTCGACGTAGCCCGTAAACCGGTCCCCGTCCGCGAGCAGGTTCGGTAGACACGCATCGCCGTGCGTGACAACGAGATCCTCGTCGTCAGGACGCCGAAGCAGAAGCTCTTCGAAGAGATCGGCCGCCGTGCGCCCCTGGCGCTTCTCATCGAAGTCGGCCTCGTCGACGATGCCCGCATCGACGCGCGCCCGAGCGGCGTTGATACGGCGATCGAGCGTGTGGTCGAAAGGGCAGGCGGCGACATCCAGGCGATGCAAATTTCGCAGTGCGCCGGCTGCGATTTCGACGATCCGTCCGGGCGCGAGATCCTGCGGTGATGCAAGATCACGGCCGGGGACCATGCTCGTCAGCAACCAGTCTCGCTGACCTTCCCGCGTTTCGCCGACAACATCGGGACATGCAATCCCGTGCGTCGCCAGCCATCGAAGCCGCGCAGCCTCGTCCGGCAGCTCGCTGAACGGACCGGCGGGCTCGGCTTTCACGAAGAGCGTCGGACGGCCGCCCGCCTCCAGCCGAAAGACCGCTGCGGAGGAACGGCCGATTGTCTGAGCAGTCCAGGCATAGCCAGCCAAATCCGCCCGCCAATGATGCGGCATGTCGAATGGCGGCTCTGCTGACCCGCTCCGGGCTACCGAGCCCGGTCCTCGCCGATCACCGTTGTCATACGCCATGGCGCGATGGCCCGGCGCCTGCGCTCCCGGTCATGCGAGGCGCTGGCTTGATCGCCGGAGCATCAGACATCCACTCGCGGCGAAGGATGGCGTATTGCATGGTGTTCTCGTAGATCGGATTGCCCGCATCGTCATTGGTGAACGATATGAACTCGACGAACACGCCTTCCAGACGCATGCCCAGCTTTTCGCAGAGGCGCTGGGAGGGCTTGTTGTGGTCTTCGACATAGGCATAGAGTCGGCGAAAGCCCTTTACCCGGAAGAGATGGTCGACCAGGGCCCTTGCGGCTTCGAAGGCATATCCCTGACCACCGAATTGAGGGTTGAGATTCCAGCCGATCGAGGCCGTCTCGTCTTCCTCATCCTCTTCGGCGCGGCTGAACAGATCGCCGATGACCTGACCGGTTTCTTTCAGGCCTATCGCCACTGAGCCCTCGTCGAGGGCGCGTTTCCCGACCTCGATTTCCGCCTCGGCGAGGTCTGCCAGCTTGAGCGACAGGAAGCAGGGGGCGGTGGGCGCGCGCAGATAAGCGAAGAGGTCTGCTGCATCACCCTCGCGGAAGGGCCTGAGGATCAGGCGCTCGGTTTCAATGACCTGCATGTCCGCTACTCTGAAATAGCCTGCCCATGGTGCGTGGGACGGGCTCCGATACCCCGCCAGCGTGAAGAACACCACGGCCGCCAGCGCGGCAGCCGTCGTCGGGAGGACCGCGTGCGCTCAGATGAAGGCGGCGTTGACTGCCTCGATCAATGCCGCTCCGCCCTGCTCGCCGAAGCTATGGCGCCTCGGCCACGCAGCCGCTGCCATTTGGCTTATGCGGGAAACGGCGGCGTTCAGTGTTCGCGAAATGATAGAGATTTGAGATTTATGGCGCACCCGATAGGATTCGAACCTATGACCTTCGCCTTCGGAGGGCGACACTCTATCCAGCTGAGCTACGGGTGCTTGCGCCCGGTTTGATAGCGCATTCGCCTGCGGCCGGCAAATACTCGCGGACCGCGACATTCGCGCTTTGCGTTCGGAGCCCCGCTGCCCGAGCCTTGCCCCGTGGGCGGCATTTCTGCCCCGTGTACAGGTAGCCCGCCGTCCCCATATCTCTGCCAGGATGTGCTGACCCCACCGGGCCGAGGGCCTATAGTCCGGCGCACAGGCCGGGTCCCCTTAACCGAAATCCATGAGCGAAACGAACAACAAAGCCAAAAAAGCCGCCACCTCCAGCGTGCCGGCTGGAGAGCCGACGCCCATCATCAAGGGTAGCCATGTCTACCTCGTCGATGGGTCGGGCTACATCTTTCGCGCTTTTCACGCGCTGCCGCCGTTGACGCGCCCGTCCGATGGGCTGCCCGTCGGGGCGGTGCACGGCTTCTGCGCCATGCTGTGGAAGCTCTTGCGGGAATCCAAGGCGTCCGAAGCGCCCACCCATATCGCGGTGGTGTTCGATGCCTCGCGCGAAAACTACCGCAACGAGATCTTTGCCGCATACAAGGCGAACCGGCCACCGCCGCCGGACGAGCTGATCCCGCAGTTCCCGCTCATCCGCGACGCGGTGCGCGCGTTCAATATCGCGTGCCTCGAGCAGGAGGGCTACGAGGCGGACGATCTCATCGCGACGTACGTGCGCGACATCGTCGTGGCGGGCGGCGATGTGACGGTCGTCTCGTCCGACAAGGACCTGATGCAGCTCGTGCAGCCGGGCGTCGTGATGTTCGATGCCATGAAGAACAAGAAGCTCGGGCGCGACGAGGTGATCGAGAAGTTCGGCGTGCCGCCGGAGCTGGTGGTGGACGTGCAGTCGCTTGCGGGCGATTCCACGGACAACGTGCCCGGAGTTCCCGGCATCGGCATCAAAACGGCGGCCGATCTCATCAAGGAATACGGCGACCTCGATACGCTTCTGGCGCGTGCCAGCGAGATCAAGCAGCCCAAGCGCCGCGACAAGCTGATCGAGTTTGCCGATCAGGCGCGGATCTCGCGCGAGTTGGTGCGTCTCAAGCAAGACGTGCCCGGGCTCATCGCAGCGGAGGCGCTGGGTGTGCGCGATCCCGATCCGGCGGCTTTGCTCGGCTTCCTGCGCGAGATGGAATTCAACACGCTGACGCGGCGTATCGCAGAGGCACTGGGCACCGAGCCGCCGGCTCCGGTCGCGGTATCGGTGGGGAGCACCGTGCCGACGAAGAAGCGCGGTGCGGCGACTGCCGGTGCCATCGAAGGCGCCACGGCGGAGACGCCGGCTGTCGCCGAATCTCCCGCTGCGGGTGCGTTGGAGGCGGCGGCAGCGGCGAAGGTGCCCTTCGATCGCTCGAAGTACGCAACGGTCACCACGCGCGAGGATCTCGAGGCGTGGATCAGACGCGCCTACGACGCGGGCCGGGTCGCGTTCGACACCGAGACCACATCGCTCGATCCGATGCAGGCCGAGCTCGTCGGCTTCTCGATGGCCGTGGCGCCGGGCGAAGCCTGCTATGTGCCGCTCGCCCATCGCACCAGCGCGGACAGCTTTGATTTCGGCAGCCACGATGGCGTCGTGCAGATCCCGTCGGTCGAGGCGCTGGCGCTGCTGAAGCCGCTGCTGGAGGAGCCCTCGATCGTCAAGATCGGGCAGAACATCAAGTACGACCTCAACGTGCTCGCCCAGCACGGCATCGCGGTGACGCCAGTCGATGACACGATGCTGATGTCGTACGCGCTCGACGCGGGCAAGGCCACCCATGGCATGGACGATCTCGCCATGCGCCATCTGGGCCATGCGTGCATGACGTTCGACCAGGTGGTGGCGACGCTGCCGGGAAAGAAGAAATCGGAGCGTACGTTCGCGCAGGCACCACTCGACAAGGCAACGGAGTATGCCGCCGAGGACGCGGACGTCACGCTGCGCCTGTGGCTGATCCTGAAGCCGCGGCTCGCGGCGGAGCGGGTGGCGACGGTCTATGAAACGCTCGAACGTCCGCTGGTGCCGGTCATCGCGGAGATGGAGCGCGCGGGTATCCGGGTGGATGGCGCGATCCTGTCGCGTCTTTCCTCGACCTTCGCGCAGGGCATCGCGCGACTGGAGGAGGAGGTGAACGGCCTCGTCGGCCACAAGTTCAACCTCGGCTCCCCGCGCCAGCTCGGCGAATTGCTGTTCGACCGGCTGCAGCTTCCCGGGGGCAAGCGCACCAAGAGCGGACAGTGGGAGACGCGCGCAGGGCTGCTCGACGATCTCGCGGCGAACGAGGATCTGCCGGAGGATGCGCGCCGGCTGATCAACACGATGCTGGAGTGGCGCCAGCTCACGAAGTTGCGCTCCACCTACACCGATGCGCTGCCGAGCTATGTGCATGGCACCACCGGGCGCATCCACACGTGCTATTCGCTCGGTGCGACGACGACGGGGCGGCTCGCGTCCTCGGAGCCCAACCTGCAGAACATTCCGATCCGCACCAAGGAAGGGCGCGAAATCCGCACCGCGTTCATCGCCGAGCCCGGCAAGCAGCTCATCTCGGCGGACTACAGCCAGATCGAATTGCGCGTGCTTGCCCACATCGCCGACATTCCGCAGCTGCGGAAGGCATTCGACGACGGTCTCGACATTCACGCCATGACGGCGTCGGAGATGTTTGGCGTGCCGATCGAAGGCATGCCGAGCGAGGTGCGCCGGCGCGCGAAGGCGATCAACTTCGGCATCATCTACGGCATCTCGGCGTTCGGTCTCGCGAACCAGCTCGGAATCGCGCGCGAGGAGGCCGCAGCCTACATCGCGACCTACTTCCAGCGCTTTCCCGGCATCCGCGCTTACATGGACGAGACGAAGCGCATCGCGCGCGAGCGCGGCTACGTGGAGACGATCTTCGGCCGGCGCATTCACTATCCGGAGATCAACACCAAGAATCCATCGATGCGCGGGTTCCTGGAGCGGGCGGCCATCAACGCGCCGATCCAGGGCTCGGCGGCCGACATCATCCGCCGGGCGATGGTGCGCATGCCGGGGGCGCTGGAGGCCGCGGGATTGCAGACAGCCAAGATGCTGCTGCAGGTGCATGACGAACTCGTGTTCGAGGTGGGCGAGGCGGAGGTGCACGCGACGCTCGCCACGGTGAAGCGGGTGATGGAGAGCGCGGCGCTACCGGTGGTCAAGCTGGCCGTGCCCATTCACGTCGACGCCAAGGCCGCCGAGAACTGGGAAGCTGCGCATTGAAGTGCGCGGACGCTCAGCGGCTCGCGGCCACGTGGAGGTCGGCGCGAAGCGTTCTTCTGCGACGGGTCATTGGCGCTTGTGCGTGCTCGACGGGCGGTCACTCAAACGTGAGAAAGCTTCCCGGGTTGGGCGGTGGCGCGCTGCTGGAATCGTAAGCCACGCGAACTCCGCTGTTTTGCCGGGTGCGCAACCGCGAACTGTTACTGAGCACTATAACCCTATCAGCCGCGCTTATATTCCGATCAAGTAATTGCGATTGGCGCTTATCGTGGCGACCGCTTACATAATCAGCATAGGTCGGACGAATAGTCGTTCGGCCGCTAGAGGAGGAAAGAACCATGAAGGTTTGGACCAAGCCGGCAGTACGCGAGCAGGAAGTTGGCCTCGAGGTCACTTCCTACATGCCTGCCGAGATCGACATCATCTAACTGTCGATTTCCCGTCTTTCGACGGAGCAGACGGCGGCCCTTTGGGGCCGCCGTTTGTTTTTGGCGCAAGGGTTTCGAGAAACGCTATGATGCGTTTGCGGATGGCCGGATCCTGTATGCCGCTAAAGGGCGGGCTCATGCCGTTGCCGGGCACCACCGAGCCGGGATCGGTGATCCATTTGTCGAGTGTCGCCGGGTCCCAGGTGACGCCGGAATCCTTCAGCGACTCCGTGTAGCTGAACCCTGGCTCCGTACCGGCCTTGCGCCCGACGACACCGTAAAGCGAGGGGCCGACGCGGTTGTCGTCCTTTAGAAACGAATGGCATTCACGGCAGTGGTCGTTGAAGGAGATTTCGAGATCTCCATCGGCCGCGGCGGCAGGTCCTGCACCCGCGGCGAAGGCGAAGCCGAGGACAATGGCGGAGAACGCAATTGGGCGATGGCTCTGCATGGCATTCCGCTATGGCGCTTCTGTAGAGCGCCAGAATGCCGTGCGGAGACTAAATCGCCGCTAAGGGGATCGCTCGACTGCAACCAATCGGCGCAACGGTCGCGCCGGGAAGCGCTGCAATGGATCGCAGGGGAAGTGGACGGACGTCAGCGGCTGCTGTCGACGCTTCCAATGCCCGGGTCCGGGGCAACCGCCGTGTTGTGCACGAACAGCACCGAGCCGTCCTCGCGCTCCACCTTCAGATACTCGTTGAAGCCGGATGCGGGCGCCGGCTCTTCCAGCAAGCGCTCGCCGGAATAAAGGACGGTGCACCCTTCGGGCGCCGCGTCGTCGATTTTGCGTGCCTGCGGGTCGGCGCGAAGCGCGACGAGCGTCTCGCGATCCCGGCACCCGAGGGCATGGGAGGATTTCACCATCCAGACTTCGGCATGGGCGGGAAGGCCAAACAGCGCCGACAGGGCGGCGGCGATCAATACTCGTCGCAACATCAGTCCTCGTAACATCACTCGGCTTCGTGTCCTCTTCGAGCCTGGGCCGAGTTTGCGCGCAGGACTTCGCAAACGCCAGGGCGATGGTCGTGGAAGAAGATCGCTTTTAAGCCGGGTAACGTTCCGGACGCGAACGAACGCGCCCGCTCAGACCGGCGATACCGCGACCGAGGGGTGATGCACGCGGCGTGCGATGCGGTCGGTCGGCGTCGCCCCGCGCTCGTATTCCACCGTGCGAATGAATTCGCGAATGCGCGGCTGAATCTCGGTGCGCCAGCGCGTGCCGTTGAAGACACCGTAGTGGCCGACGCCCTCCTGCACGTAATGCATCTTCTGATCGGCAGGAATATTCGTGCACAGGTCGTGCGCGGCTTCCGTCTGGCCGAGGCCGGTGATGTCGTCGCGCTCGCCCTCGATGGTCATCAGCGCGGTGTCGCGAATCTCGCTGCAATCGACGCGCTCACCGTGGTGCATCATCGTGCCCTTTGGCAGCGCGTGCTTCTGGAACACGGTCTCCACGGTCTGCAGATAGAACTCCGCCGTCAGATCCATCACGGCGAGATACTCGTCATAGAAGGTCTGGTGCTGCTTGACGCTGTCGCAGTCGCCCTGGACGAGATTTTTGAACAGATCGACGTGCGCGGTCATGTGGCGCTCGAGGTTCATGGTCATGAAGCCGGTGAGCTGCATGAAGCCCGGGTAAACGGGACGCATGAAGCCCGCGTGCGGGAAGGGCACGGTGGAGATCACGTTCTGCTCGAACCACTCGATGGGGCGGCCTTCGGCGAGCTTGTTTACCGCCGTCGGATTGCGGCGCGTGTCGATCGGGCCGCCCAGCAGGATCATGGATGCGGGCTGGCAGGGATCGTCGATGGCCGCCATGTGCGCCACCGCCGCGAGCACCGGCACGGCCGGCTGGCACACGCCCATGACGTGCGTATCGGGGCCGAGGATGCGGACGAACTCGGCGACGTGGTCGATGAAGCTGTCGAGATCGAAGGGGCCCATCGCGAGCGGGATGTCGCGCGCGTCCACCCAATCGGTGATGTAGACCTCGTGCTCGGGCAGCATCGCCCGCACGGTGCCGCGCAGGAGCGTTGCGTAGTGGCCCGACATCGGGGCGACGATCAGCACCTTCGGATCGTAGCGACGGCCGGTCAGCGCGGTCTCGTCGCGCTGAAAATGGAGGAGATTGCAGAAGGGCGTCGACGCGACGATGTGCTCGCGCACCGAAACCTCGACGCCGCCGACCTGGGTTTTCGAAAGGCCGAAGCTGGGCTTGCCGTAGCGGCGGGTCACATTCTCGAACAGCTCGCAGGCGGCGGCCAGGTGGCGGCCATAGGGCGTGGCGGCGATGGGGTTGAACGGCCAGTCGAGCACGCTTCGCAGGCCGTTAACCCCAAAACGGAGCGGAGAGAGAACAGCGTGGGCCATTTCGTAGGCATAATAGTGCATCGCCATGCCTTCTGCTGCGTTGCAGCGAGTGAGTGATACCGCCTTGCCCTAACGGGGACTCATCCATCAACGCTAGCACGCTGGTATTGGAGCCACGGCAAATAATATAAGCTTTTTCACGCCGTACTGTTTCCTTTCAGACACTTCTCGCCGCCAGTTGTCGCCTGCCGGCCGCAACCTTAAGTTAACGTGTTAACCCGCGGGACGCCGCAGCGCACCAAAAAATGGCCGTTTTGCGCGGGTTGCAGTGTGTTTCGGGGTGCGGCAGTGCAAGATGGCCCCCCGCGGCGAAGATGAGCCATTCGAGGCGTATATGACGAACACGAGGCCTCCCGGCAGAGGCTCGCCCTATCAACAGCCGCCGATGTATCCCGGCGAACAGCGGGGGTACGGGACCAATCTGCCCCACGGGTTCGCCGGCGAGCGCCGACCGACCGAGCCGCCGCGGCGTCGCCGGCGCTCCGCGCTCGGCACGATCCTCACCTATTGCGGCATCGCCTTGCTGGTGCTCGGCGTCGGTGCGGCGACGTTCTTTTTCATGTCGCCGCCGACCGACTTCATCCGCCGGGAGATCATCGCCGGGGTGAAGCGCGAGACGGGCAGGGACCTCACCATCGGCGGCGGCACCTCGTTCACGCTGCTGCCCTCGCTCGGCCTGAAGCTCGAGGAGGTGAGCCTGTCGGCGCCTCCTGGCATGGATGGCGAGCCGCTCGTGCGCATGACGAGCTTCAATGTCGGCGTGCAGCTCATGCCGCTGCTGCGGCGTCAGATCGTCGTCGATCGCGTCGAGCTGAACGATCCGGTGTTCTCGCTGCGCGTCGATGCGAGCGGCCGCAGAAGCTGGGATACCGCCGCCGCCGAACCGGCTGGAACCGATCCATTTGGCGTCTACCCGCGCGCTCCGGGGCCGGCACGCCTGCGCTTTGCCGAGGCGATGCCCGGCCATGGTTTTGCCGGCCTGCTCGTCAGTCCAGCTGCGGCGGCCCCGAACGGAGCGCCTGTGCTGTCGCTCGACAACATCCTCATTCGCAATGGCGCGCTCCGCTACACCGACGAGCGCAACGGCGCGTGGGGCCGCTTCGATGGTCTCAACGCGCAGTTCTCGCTGCCCGCCGTCGACCGGCCGCTCACGGGAACGGGGACACTCGTTTCCGAGGGCGAGACGTTCCAGTTCAAGAGCACGCTGACGACGCCGGCGGACCTCGCCGCGCAGCGCAGTGCGCGGCTGGCGCTCACCGTGTCCGGCATGCCGCTGACTTTCAGCTACGACGGCACGGTCGGTGCGCATGAAGGCGTCGGCACGCTCACCGCCAACGCGCCGTCACTGTCGGCCCTCGCACACTGGTGGGGCAACGATGTCTCGCCGGATGCCGGTGCGGGCGAGGTGGCGTTCACCGCTCATCTGAACGCTTCGCCGGCGGGCGTCATTCTCTCCGCCATCGACCTCAAGGCGGGACCGGCCGCCGCCACCGGCACGGTTGGGTTCACCGAACGCGCCGGCGAGCGACCGCACGTTGCCGCGGAGCTCGCCGTCTCCGGGCTCGATATCGCCGCCCTTCCCCTGGGAGCGAATTTGCGTGCTGGCCGCCCGGCAACGCCCGCACCCACGCCGCTCAGCCTCGATCCGGCGCCGGACGAGGGTGGGACACACGGGCAGGGCGAGCCCAACTCGATCGATGATCTGCTTGGCCGTCCCGGCCCGCGGGTGAAGGGCTATACGCGGCGCGCCGGCTGGAGCACCGAGCCCATCGACATGAAGGCGCTGGGCCTCGCCGACGCCGATGCGCGGCTGACGCTCACGAACGTCACCTACAAGCAGACGCGCATCGAGTCGGCGAAGGTGGTGCTTGCGGTGCAGGATCTCGTCGCCCGCGTGACGCTGTCCGATCTGCATCTCTACGGCGGCACGGGGCAGGGCACGGTCGTGCTCGATGCGAGCGGAAACGTTCCGGCGATCACGTCGGAATTCTCGCTCGCTTCGGTCGCGGCGGACCCCATTCTACGCGATGCGGCGCAGGTCGATTGGCTCGACGGCCAGGCGGACGTTGCGTGGAAGGTCACGGGGCAGGGCGCCAGCGAGGCGGATATCGTACGCTCGCTGGATGGCGGGGCGCAGGTGGCGCTGAAGAACGGAGACGTCCGAGGGTTCGATCTCGGCGCGGCGATGCGCGAGCTTTCCGAAGGCAGCCTGCCGCGGCTCGCGCGGGATCCTTCGAAGCGCACGGATTTCCGCTCTCTCACGGGCACCTTCACCATCGCCGGCGGCATGGCCACCAACAGCGACCTGCAGCTCGACAGCCGTTACCTGCATGCGACGGGCGCGGGCACGGTGAACCTGCCGCAGCGGACGCTCGATTACACGGTGCGCCCGAAGCTCCTCGCCAACCTGGAGGGCGACCAGGGCGAGAAGAACGCCGTCGGCATCGAAGTTCCGGTGCACATCACCGGGCCTTGGCAGCAGCCGGAGTTCGCGCCCGACATCGCCGGTGCGCTCAACAGTCAGGGCACGGTCGATGCGGTGAAGGAGATCGGCAAGCAGCTCAAGGGCAAGAAGGCCGGCGAGATCGTCAAGGACCTCTTCGGCAAAGGCGAAGGCGGCGGTCCGTCGAAGGCGGAGAAGCTGCTCGATAACTTCTTCGGCAAGGAGTAGCGCCGAGAAGGACTTGCCGCTCCGTTTCGCTGGAAAGCCCGTCGCGGGCGGCTCTCGGGGCCGCTCGGCGGCATGCGCTTTCGCGGCGGGGTGAAATTTTTCGCCCGAAGTCAAAATTTCCCTTGCGCAGGGGGGGGGTGTGCCTCATATGACCCCTCTCCGTTCGTCCACCTGCCCTTAAGGTCAAGGTTTTCCAGAAACCCCAAAGGTAAGGAGCGGGCGGGTCACCTCTATCTGCTGGTTGGGGAGGGTCATATGGCCTTTAATGACACCCTCTTCCAATTGGGGATGGACTTGACTCGTTCAAGCACCGCCCAAGAGGAAGATCGTCGTGTAGCTGCGCCTGTAGCGCACGAAGACAGGAAGGACTACTTCATCGAGCGTAACGGGAAGCGCTGCGCGGGTACCCACCTTCTGGTGGACCTGTTCGGGGCTCGCCGTCTCGATGATCTCGAGCACATCGAGCACACGCTGAAGCGTTGCGTCGAGGCGGCCGGGGCAACTCTGCTGCACACTCACTTGCACCACTTCACGCCCAATGGTGGCGTGTCGGGCGTTGCAGTTCTTGCGGAGAGCCACATCTCCATCCACAGCTGGCCCGAGGCCGATTATGCGGCTCTCGACGTCTTCATGTGTGGGGATGCGCATCCGGAGAAGTGCATCGAGATCCTGCGTGAAGCGTTCAGTGTCCGCGAAATCTCGGTGAAGACTCACCATCGCGGCGCGGAGCTTCCAGACCTGAAGTGGCAGGCGGCCAGCCCCAAGGCTGCGCCTGTGCGTTTGAAGGGCGCGAAGCGGTCCAAGCGCGCAGCCTAACGGCTGGCAGCGCGGAATGGCCCTCCCCGCCTTTCCGGTCACGTTTCTGCCTTGTCCTTAGGCGACGCAGTGGCGAAAATGCTGCTGCGTCGCCGGGGATTCGGCGCGACCGGCTTAGCGCAGGGAACGACCGACGTGACTCGCGCCCTCTTTGCCCTCCTGCTCTGTGCGCTCCTCACGGTGCGCGCGATACCCGCATCCGCGCAGGACCAGGGTCTCGGCGGCAGCTTCATCACGCCCTTTCCCAGCAACGACGTCTATCAGGTTCAGGTTGTCGGCGACTGGCTGGCCGAAGGACTCCTCGGCGGGCTCACCGACGCTTTCAACGCCGGTCCGGGCGTTGCGATGTCGCGCAAGCGCTATGAGGTCGTCGGGCTGATGCGCAACAGCACGCCGGGCGAGCTCGCAGCGCTGGAGCAGACTTTCGCGAACGATCCCAGCCACATCGCGATCGTCATGGTGGGGGCGCAGGATCGCTACAGCCTCAATCGACAGCGCTCATCGGAAAACAACGAGCAGTGGCGCAGCGAGTACGGCGCGCGCGTCGACCGGCTGATGAAGCTGCTCAAGAAGAACAACCGCGCCGTCTATTGGGTCGGCCTGCCGAACATGCGCCGGTGGCAGGACAACGAGCGCGCGCAGAGGATCAACGACGTCATCCGCGAGCGCGCCTACCTCAATGGTGTCCGCTACATCGATGCCTTTGCAAACTTCCTCGACGAAAGCGGCGGCTATAGTGACTGGGGCCCGGACGTTACGGGCAAGAGCCGGCGCCTGCGCGACAGGGACGGCATTCACTTCACGCAGGCAGGCTATCTGAAGCTCGCTCACTTCGTCGAGCGCGAGTTGAAGCGCGACATCGCACAAGCACGCGCCGAGCGTTCCATTCCTCTCGCCGGTGACGCCGCGGAGCAATCGCGCGTCAACCCGGACAAGGTGCGTCTCCGCGAGGAGACGGCGCGTGCCGAAGCGCAGGCGAAGGCCGCCAAAGGCGGCAGTGTCGCGCCGGTGAATGCGGCTAGTTCCGGCGGGGTGCGCGATCAGAAGCTCGAGACATCGAAGGTCGATATTCGTGTGCCCGGCCCCGAGGGGACGGAGCAGGTGGTTACGGTGGATATCGTGCGGCCCGCAATCTCGGCCGCCGTCGTTGCACTCGTGACGCGCAAGCAGAGCAACGACAAGGAAGCGCAGATGGGCGATGTGCTCGTCGATCAGATCCCCGGCGGGCTCACGGTGATGAGCTCCATCGTTCCCCCGCGCGGGCTCGATGGCAGCCGCCGGCGCATGTCGCCGACGCAGAGCCCTTACTTCCGCGTCCTTGAGAAGGGCGAGCGCCTGGTGCCGAAGCCCGGCCGCGCCGACGACTTCACTTGGCCGCGTCCGCAGTTGGCGGCCACCGCCACCGCTGCGGGCGGGGGCAGCGAGCCGCCACCGATGGCGGTCGTGCCGGGCGACGGCTCGACGGGCAGCGCGAAGCGTCGCTAGTTTTCTTGCTGACACGAGTGGTGGGAAGCTTGCCGTGCGGATAGGGCCGCGCAAGCCGATAGCCGGCGCTTGCGCCGGGCGTCCTTGGCGCCTGAGCATGGCGCGCTTCGCTTGCCGTGCTTGAAGTGGGGTGGCGTTGGGAAGCTTGCCGTGCGGATGGCGCCGCGCGATCTTTGGCGCTGCCGATTGACGCCTTCGCTGGTAGGCGCTCAGGCGATCGGAGCGCTGTGCGGCGCGTATCGGGTTTCGGCATCTGCGCCGTCACGTTGGACGTCTGTTCGCGCCGGTCAGCGCCTGCGGCGGTGGTGATGGCGCTTATAATAGCGACGGCAGCGCTCGATGCCCAAATCGCAGCTGATCTTGCGGCCGCCGACGTAGCCGAGCACGCCGCCCCCGACGAAGCCGACAGGACCGGCGATAAGCCCGCCTGTCACAGCACCCACGGCCGTGTGTGTCGCCCGGCTCGCCGCATGCGCGGCAGACGCCGCGGCAATGACCGCGACGGGAACGAGCGCGAGTCTACCAAGCGTTTTCATAGAGATGGTCCCCCTGACGTTGGCGACTTTCCAAATTAGCCGAGATACTTGGCCAGAATTGGGAAAGGGTCGCAGTCTGCCATCAGGGAGCAACACCCCGTGTTGGGACGACCGCCGAGCTCCCCGGGGGCGAGCAGCCGCGGCGTCGAAGCCCTCGGAGCCTGTGATGAACGCCCCGAAGGACGTGCTCAGCGCGGCAGCGCGCTCTTGCCCATCAGGAACGTGTCGATCGATTGCGCAGCCTGGCGGCCCTCGCGAATCGCCCAGACCACGAGCGATTGCCCGCGGCGGATGTCGCCGGCGGCGAAGACCTTCCTCTGGCCGGGCACACGGTAGTCGCGCTCGTTCGCCTCGATGCCCTTGAAGCGGCCGCGGGCGGCGAGGGGAAGGGCAAGGTCGCTGACGACGTCCTCCTCGATTGGCCCGGAGAAGCCCATCGCGAACAGCACGAGGTCTGCGGGCAGCTCGGCCTCGGTGCCGGGGATCGGCTGCAGCTTGGCGTCCACCTGCACGTAGTGCAGCTTCTTCACCTTGCCGCCTTCGCCCGAGAAGCCGGTCGTCGAAACGGAGTATTCGACCTTGGCGCCCTCCGCCTGGCTGCTGGAGACGCGCAGCTTCAATGGCCAGTTGGGCCACGACAGCGTCTTGTCCTCCTTCACCGGAGGCATCGGCATGATCTCGAGCTGGGTGACGGACTTCGCGCCCTGGCGCAGCGACGTGCCGATGCAATCCGAGCCGGTATCGCCGCCACCGATGACGATGACGTGCTTGTCCGTGGCGAGGATGTGCTTCGCGTCGGTGATGGCGGGCGGTACCTCGCCGGAGACGCGGCGGTTCTGCTGCGGCAGAAAATCCATCGCGAAGTGCAGTCCGTCGAGATCGCGCCCGGGCGTGTTGACGAAGAAATCGAACGGGCGTTCCGAGCCGCCGGCGAGCAGCAGTGCGTCGTGGGTTTCCTCCAGCTCCGAGGTGGAGACGGTCTTGCCGACGTGCACGTTGCAATGGAACGTGACGCCCTCGGCCTCCATCTGCCGCACGCGGCGGTCGATGATGTTCTTCTCCATCTTGAAGTCGGGAATGCCGTAGCGCAGCAGCCCGCCGGGCTTGGCGTGCTTTTCGTAGACGTGCACCTCATGGCCGGCGCGGGCGAGCTGCTGGGCGGCGGCAAGGCCTGCGGGACCCGATCCAACGATGGCGACGCGCTTGCCGGTGCGGCGCACGGGCGGCTGCGGGACGATCCAGCCTTCCTCGAAGCCGCGGTCGGCGATGGCGCATTCGATGGTTTTGATCGCCACCGGCACGTCGTCGATGTTGAGCGTGCACGCCGCTTCGCAGGGCGCGGGGCAGATGCGCCCGGTCACCTCGGGGAAGTTGTTGGTCGAGTGCAGGTTCTGCGCGGCCAGCTTCCAGTCGCCGTGGAAGACGAGGTCGTTCCAGTCGGGGATCTGGTTGTTGACCGGGCAGCCCGTATGACAATAGGGCACGCCGCAGTCCATGCAGCGCGCGGCCTGCGTTCGCGTTGCCTCATCGCCCAGCGGCACGACGAACTCGCGCCAATGCTTCAGCCGCTCGGCAACCGGCGCATATTTGCGCTCGGCCCGTTCAAACTCGAGGAAGCCCGTTACCTTTCCCATGTCCGCTCCCTATGCGCGGTGCCGAGCTCGTCGCTCAGGCAGTACCGCTGCGCGTTCTGTTGCTTCCCGTTGGCTCAGGCTTTGACCTTGAGGCCGATCTCGATCTTCTCGAGGCCGTCCCTGTCGGCTGCCTGTGCCTTGGCCATTGCGGTGAGCGCCTTGCGGTACTCGACCGGCATGACCTTGCGGAACTTCGGCAATGCGTTGCGCCAGTCCGCTAGAATGGCCTTCGCTTTCGCCGAGTTGGTGTAGCGGGCGTGGCGCGCGATGAGCGCGTGGAGGCGCTCGGCATCGTGCCGGGTCATGTCGCGCATGACCTCCACGAGACCGTGGCTTTCCAGATCGCCCTGCTGGCCCATGAGGCGCTCCATGACCTCTTCCTCGGCCTCGACCGGCTCCAGCTCCACCATCGCCATGTTGCACTTGGTGTCGAAGTCGCCGGTTTCATCGAGCACGTAGGCGATGCCGCCCGACATGCCGGCCGCGAAGTTGCGGCCCGTGGGGCCGAGCACCACGACGACACCGCCGGTCATGTATTCGCAGCCGTGGTCGCCCGTGCCTTCGATAACCGCCGAGGCGCCGGAGTTGCGCACCGCGAAGCGCTCGCCCGCGATGCCGCGGAAGTAGCACTCGCCGGTGATGGCGCCGTACAGCACCGTGTTGCCGACGATGATGCTCTCCTCCGGCTTGATGCCGGAGGCGGGATTGGGCCGCACGATGAGCTTGCCGCCGGAGAGGCCCTTGCCGACGTAGTCGTTGCCCTCGCCGACGAGGTCGAGCGTCACGCCGCGGGCGACCCAAGCGCCGAAGCTCTGTCCAGCGGTGCCCGAGAGCGTCAGCCAGATCGTATCCTCGGGGAGCCCTGCGTGGCCGTAGCGCCGCGCCACCTCGCCCGACAGCATCGCGCCGGTGCTGCGGTCGGTGTTCTTGATCGCAAGCTCGTGTTTGACGGGCCGCTTCGTTTCAAGGGCGGGCTGACACAGCTCGATGAGCTTGCGATCGAGCACCTTGTCGAGGCCGTGGTTCTGGCGCTCGGTGTGGTAGATCGAGACGTCCTCCGGCATGCGCGGCCGATAGAAAATCTTCGAGAAGTCGAGCCCCTTCGCCTTCCAGTGCTCGATGGCGCGATCCTTATCGAGGATCTCGGTCTTGCCGATCATCTCATCGAAGGTGCGGAAGCCGAGGGCCGCCATGTACTCGCGCACTTCCTCGGCGACGAAGAAGAAGTAGTTGATGACGTGCTCGGGCTTGCCCTGGAACTTGGCGCGCAGCACGGGATCTTGCGTCGCGACGCCCACGGGGCAGGTGTTGAGGTGACACTTACGCATCATGATGCAGCCGGCGGCAATGAGCGGGGCCGTCGAGAAGCCGAACTCGTCTGCGCCGAGCAGTGCGCCGACGACGACGTCGCGGCCGGTGCGTACGCCGCCATCGACCTGCACGGCGATGCGGCCGCGGAGCCGGTTCAGCACCAGCGTCTGATGGGTCTCGGCAAGGCCGATCTCCCAGGGCGAGCCGGCGTGCTTGATGGAGGTGAGCGGAGAAGCGCCCGTGCCGCCTTCGAAGCCGGAGATCGTCACGTGGTCGGCGCGTGCCTTGGCAACGCCGGTCGCCACGGTGCCGACGCCCACCTCCGAGACGAGCTTCACCGACACCATGCCCTCGGGGTTGACGTTCTTCAGGTCGAAGATGAGCTGCGCTAGATCCTCGATGGAGTAGATGTCGTGGTGCGGTGGCGGGGAGATGAGCCCGACGCCGGGCGTCGAGTGGCGCACCTTGGCGATCACGCTGTCGACCTTGTGGCCCGGAAGCTGGCCGCCTTCGCCGGGCTTGGCGCCCTGGGCCATCTTGATCTGCACCATGTCGGAATTGACGAGGTATTCGGTCGTCACGCCGAAGCGCCCCGAGGCAACCTGCTTGATCGCGGAACGCATGGAGTCGCCGTTCGGCAGCGGCTTGAAGCGATCCGTCTCCTCGCCGCCCTCGCCGGTGTTCGATTTGCCGCCGATGCGGTTCATGGCGATGGCGAGCGTCGTGTGCGCCTCGCGGCTGATGGAGCCGTAGCTCATCGCACCGGTGGAGAAGCGCTTCACGATCGCGGCGGCGGGCTCGACCTCCTCCAGCGGCACGGGCGTGCGCCCGAGCGCCTCGGCCGAGCGGATGCGGAACATGCCCCGCATGGTCATGAGCTGCTCGGACTGGTCGTTGATCTGCTTGGCGAACGAGCGGTACTTGTCGGGAATGTTGCCGCGCACCGCGTGCTGCAGGTCGGCGACGACGGATGCGCGCCAGACGTGCGCCTCGCCGCGCACGCGGAAGGCATATTCGCCGCCCACGTCGAGCGCGTTGTCGAGCACCGGGATGTTGCCGAACGCCGCGGCATGGCGATCGACCGTCTCCTGCGCGATCTCGCGCAGTCCGACGCCCTCGATCTGGGTGTGCGTGCCGGTGAAATACTTGTTCACGAAGGACGAGCGCAGGCCCACCGCGTCGAAGATCTGCGCGCCGCAGTAGGACTGGTAGGTGGAGATGCCCATCTTCGCCATCACCTTGAGGATGGCTTTGCCGATGGCCTTGATGTAGCGCTTCTTGACTTCGTCGGCGCTCACGCCCTCCTCGCGCAGCTCGGGCAGAATCTGTTCCAGCGTCTCGAAGGCGAGATAGGGGTTGATCGCCTCGGCGCCATACCCGGCGAGCGTACAGAACTGATGCACCTCATTGGCTTCGCCCGTCTCGACGACGAGACCGACGGAGGTGCGCAGACCCTGCTTGATCAGGTGATGGTGCACCGCCGATGTCGCCAGCAGCGAAGGGATCGGTACGCGATCCGGCCCAACGGCGCGGTCGGACAGGATGATGATGTTGTATTCCTTCGAGCGGACGGCTTCCTCGGCCTCGGCGCACACGCAGTCGAGGGCGGGCGCCATGCCTGCCGCGCCCTGCTCCACGGGATAGGTGATGT